>Ga0247815_10000172_pt1 | contig 50280 bp, 42 predicted proteins | sample UWRJL194509B1_FD_181014 | JGI IMG/M metagenome (GOLD analysis project Ga0247815, IMG submission 181014) | Plant litter microbial communities from Arlington Agricultural Research Station in Wisconsin, United States - UWRJ-L194-509B-1 | ecosystem: Environmental > Terrestrial > Plant litter >... | reverse complement strand
TTGCGCTTTTGCATTAGATAAACAATTAAATAATGTTGATTTTCCAACATTTGGTAATCCTACAATTCCTGCTTTCATCTGTTGTTTCTATTTATTTTTTATTAGATCCTGATTCTCTCAGGTCTTTATCATTTAGCTTCTACCTTAATATATAGGTGGTTACTTTAATGATGTATAATTTATGTATCGATTTTTTATTTCTGCCAAAATGATATTTTTTGGCTTTAAAATTTTGCAAATATAAGATTTAATAGCTCGTAAGTGAAGTAAAAATGACGATTAATGTATTTTAAAACACCTTCTTTAAAATAATTAAACTTTTTATTAATATTTTGTTAAAAAATATTACTTTTATCAACGATCAAAACAAAACAATAAACCAAACTCACAAAACCATGAAAAAGATTGCGTTATTTTTATTTCTAATGAATACGGTGTTTCTTTTTGCACAAAAAGAAATTTCAGGTGTTGTAAAAGACAAATCCGGCGCTCCTTTACCGGGTGTTAATGTTCTTGAAAAAGGAACTGCAAACGGCGTATCGACTGATTTTGAAGGAAGTTATCGTATAAAAGTCAAAGAAGGAGCCACATTAATTTTTAGTTATGTTGGCTATTCTTCTATCGAAAAAAAAGCTACAGCTGACAAAATAGAGGTTATTTTAGACGAAAGCGGCGGCCAAATTTTGAGCGATGTCGTTGTTGTGGGTTCGAGAAATGCAAAAAGAACGGTTGTAAATTCGGCTGTTCCTATTGATGTTATTAATGTAAAAGATGTTACGACGCAAAGCGGAAAACTGGAAATTAATGAATTACTACAATATGTTGCCCCTTCGTTTAATGCCAATAAACAATCCGGTTCTGATGGAGCAGATCACGTTGATCCGGCTTCTTTAAGAGGAATGGGACCTGATCAGACTTTAGTTTTAATTAACGGAAAAAGAAGACACCAATCGTCATTGATTAACTTATTTGGAACTCGCGGACGCGGAAATACCGGAACTGATTTGAATGCTATTCCTGCTGCTTCTATTAAGCGAATTGAGATTTTAAGAGATGGTGCCGCGGCACAATATGGTTCTGATGCCATTGCAGGAGTTATCAATATTGTTACCAATGATAATATAAACGAATTTACCGGAGCCATTACTTATGGTGCATTTAATACAGATGCAAAAGGAGATTTTCCTGATGGCACAGCTAACACTAAAGATTTTAGATTAGACAAAAAAGGAAACGGAAACTCATTTGGGAAAAACCAAAATTTTGACGGAGGATCTCTAAAAGTTTCTGCCAACTACGGTACTGCAATAGGATCTAGTGGCTATGTGAACGTTACCGGAGAATTTTTGAATAAAAACAAAACATTACGACCTGGTTTTGATTTTAGAAAAGGATTTGGAGAAGCGGAGATTCAGGGTGTGAATTTATTTGTAAATCTTGCGATCCCAATTTCTGACAAGACGGAATTCTATGCTTTTGGAGGAAGCAATTTCCGCGATACCGATGCCTATGCTTTTACCCGAAATGATGGAGAAAGAGTAGTAGAATCTATTTATCCGGGCGGATATACGCCTAGAATTACATCAAAAATAAATGACAATTCGATTGCTGCAGGAATTAGAACAGAAACTTCAGCTGGCTGGAAATGGGATTTAAGCAACACATTTGGTAAGAACAAATTTCATTATGATATAAAAGGAACGATCAATGCTTCTCTTGAAGATAAATCGCCAAGGGAATTTGATGCCGGTGGACACAGCTTACTTCAAAACACTACTAATTTGGATGTTTCAAAAAATTACGGTGATATTCTTGGCGGACTTAATATCGCTTTTGGAACTGAATTTAGAGTAGAGAAATTCGAAATTTTTGCCGGAGAAGAAGGTTCTTATGCTACTTATGATACTAACGGAGTACCTATTACAGACCCAACAACTCAAAGTGCTCCTACGGTTCCAAATCCTGATTATGATCCTACAGATCCTACTTCTTCACCAACGATTCCAAGACCTGGTGGTTCTCAGGGTTTCCCGGGATACAGTCCGGCAAACGAAGTAAATAAAAGCCGCACCAACTTCTCATTATATGCTGATGCTGAACTAGATGTTACAGAAGCATGGATGCTAAGCGGAGCTGTTCGTTATGAAAATTACAGCGATTTTGGAAGTACAGTAAACGGAAAACTGGCTTCGAGACTTAAAATTACAGATAATATTAACCTAAGAGGTTCTGTAAGTACCGGATTTCGCGCTCCGTCATTAGCCCAAATTTATTACAATTTACGTTTTACCAACTTTAGTTCTGCCGGAGCAACAGAAGTTTTGCTGGCTCCTAATGATAGCGAAATCACCAGAGCTTTTGGAATTCAGAAATTAAACGAAGAAAAAGCTTTAAACGCTTCTTTGGGTTTTACAGCTAATTTTGGCGATTTTACCGCAACTGTCGATGGTTATTTGATTAATGTAAAAGACAGAATTGTATTAACGGGTTATTTTGATGCATCGGCTTTGCCTGGAAATGTAGATAAAGCTCAGTTTTTTGTAAATGGCGTTGATACTAAAACAACAGGACTTGATGTTGTTTTGGCATGGAAAAAAACAATAAACGAGAATAGATTGGGTGCAACGCTGGTTGGAAACATCAATGATATGAAAATCGACAAAGTAAAAAATGGTACTTTAGATGAAAAAACATTCTTCGGAGAACGCGACAAAGCTTTCTTACTGGCTTCTGCTCCGCCAAATAAATTTGGTTTAAACCTTAATTACGGAAGAAAATGGTTTGATGCAGGTTTGGCTTTTACCAGATTTAGCGAGGTAAAATTACTGGATTACCAAATGGATGAAGATCCTGAAGATTACAGAACGTCGCCAACCGAAACTGATGCTCAGGTTTTTGCCAACCAAAAGAAAGCTGCTACAGATACGTACGGGGCGAAAATTGTAACCGATTTAACTTTAGGGTTTAAAGTTTCAAAGTCTACCAAAATTAGCATTGGAGCCAATAACTTATTAAATATTTATCCTGACCAGCAAGATGACTGGGTTGAAGCGGGAGGATATTGGGATGCTGTACAAATGGGTTTCAACGGAGCTTATTACTACGCAAGACTTGGATTTAATTTTTAATTTAAAGTAAGGCTTTATCTTAATCTGACAATAAAACACAAAAAAATCCTGAGCGTTAAACTCAGGATTTTTTATTCATTAAAGATCATAGCTTAAAATCTAAGGAAGCAATGATTGCTTTTTCTTCATCGGTTGCTGTAAATCCTGAAATATCCCAATACTTGGTTAGGATTTTATTTTGTTTATTAAAAAGCGTTTTCTCTTTAAAAACATCACTTTCATTATAGGTAAACTTTTGTTTGTTATAACTGGTAGTAATAAAATTATTTCGAACCTGAATATTCTTAACCCGATCTTTTAAGGTAAGATCATAAGCTATTTCTTCGTTCGAGCTTAACAAATAATAATCTGAACCGTCTAATCTATAATCTACTTTTACAAAAGATCTGGTAATCTTCTTTGAGCCTATTGCAGGTTTTTCTTCGATTTTATCCGGATCTCCCGGCGTAAAAACACACGAAAACTCTACAATAAGTTTTTTTACAGGATCATAAATAACCTCAAAACTATCTGCATCTTTTTTAGACTTATCAAGAGCAGTAATTTTCATTATATAATAGTCTTTATTATTAGGATGGCCTTTTATAATATAATCATATTCTTTTTTTGCTTTTGAATCTAAAACGGGACGAAAGTAATTTAAGTTCGAATAATTCTCCATGATATTATTGAGATTATAACCCCTTAAATCTGCACTTACATCTGTTTCCAGCAAACCGTAAGATCTATTTTGTTCTACTAATAATGTAGTGGTTGACTTTTTATTTCCTGAAAACTGAAAATTTACCAGTCCGTCATTATAATAGGAGTATTTATTATCGAGCATAAAAAACTCTCTCACGTAAACTTTAAGTCGGTAAGGTGTTGTTAATTTTTCTATTGAATTAGACACAATTCGTTGCAATATTTTTTGCGGATTTTCTTTAGACAAGACAATTTCATCTAATTTGTTGTTCTTATTTTGTAGATAAACTACAAATTGATCTTCTTTTAAAGTTGCCCAGCGAAAGGTTAAATTTTCATAATTCATTTCAGAAACCTGAACATTCGAAGCTCCGGTTAGCATAAAAGTAACTTTTCCGTCTTCATTACTTAACAAAACCTGTTTGGTTTTAAGTATAACAACCATTGCATTTTCTATAGGCAATTGTGTTTCTATATCTTTTACAATGATAGAATATTCTGTATTTTGAGCAAAAGTATTAACACTAAAAAACACAATAAATAAAAGTATCACTCTCTTCATAGGCGTTGTTAAATTTTCAACTAAAGTATTGATTTTTTATTAATAAATTAACATTAAAAAAATAAAACCTTAAAAATCAACAAACTACCAAATGTCAAAATTTAAAATTTTGAGCAAAAAAAATCCTGAGTACTAACTCAGGATTTATATTTTCTATAATAAAAGTTTATTCATCACCATGTAAAAACGCTTGTCTGTTCAACAAGGTTTCTTCATCTTCTACGTGATTATCGTCTGGCACACAACAATCAACAGGACACACAGCAGCACATTGAGGTTCATCATGAAAACCTTTACACTCTGTACATTTTCCAGGAACAATATAATATACTTCGTCAGAAATTGGTGTTTGAGCATCATCTGCGTCAACCTCAGTTCCGTCCGGTAAGATTATTTTTCCTGAAAGTTTTGTTCCGTCTTTATATCTCCAATCATCAGCGCCTTCATAAATTGCTGTATTTGGGCACTCTGGTTCACAAGCTCCACAGTTTATGCATTCGTCAGTTATAATTATTGCCATCTTGTTCTTGGTTACATGTTAAAAGTTACAGGCTTTGAGTTTAAAATACCAAAGATTTCATTCTGCTTTGCCTTATAACGTAATATAGCTTATTTTTGTGCAAAATTACAATCAAAACAATTCATAAACAAACATTATGACATTAGAAACAAAAAAAAGTGTTTTTGTTGAATTAGGTAAATTCCTAAATCAGTTTTCTGAAACAGATAATACACAAAATCCTTCCGTTTTAGGCAATGACTTGTTTTTTGATGATTTTATAAAACTGATCCTTTTATCACAATCTCATAACGGATGGTATACACCAGAACAAGTATACTTTGCTATAAAATCATGGGCCGATGCGCTGACCGAAGAAAACATTACAAAATGGCTTTCTCAATACGCAACAGAATTTGCCCAGAATGACAATACTGAAAAAAATGTCGCTTTAATTCTGGCGGGAAATATTCCGCTGGTAGGTTTTCACGATTTTTTATCTGTTTTAATTACCGGAAATAAAGCTTTAATAAAAACATCTTCAAACGATCAGCATTTATTGCCGTTTTTGGCCAAATATCTTGTTTTTGTTGATGAAAGCTTAAAAGATAAGATCACTTTCGTGGAAGGAAAACTGGAAAACTTTGATACTGTAATCGCCACCGGAAGCAATAATACCGCGAGATATTTTGAATATTATTTTAAAGATAAACCTTCGATCATTCGAAAAAACAGAAATTCGGTTGCGGTTTTAAACGGAAAAGAAACTAAAGAAGATTTAGAAAATTTAGGCGAAGATATTTTCAGGTATTTTGGTCTGGGATGCCGCAATGTCTCCAAGATTTTTGTACCTAAAGGATATACATTTGATGCTTTTTTTGAAGCAATTTTCAAATATCAGGACGTTATTCATTACGAGAAATACGCTAATAATTACGATTATAACAAGGCGGTATTTTTAATGAGTAATTTTAAATTGCTCGATAACGGGTTTCTAACCATAAAAGAAGATCCTAGCTACGCCTCTCCTATTTCGAGTGTTTTTTATGAATTTTACGAAAATACACAAGAATTACAAACTCGTCTTGAAGCTGATGCTGAACAAATTCAGTGTATTGTTAGCAATGATTTGATCAAAAATAGTATCCCATTCGGACAAACTCAAAATCCTCAATTGTGGGATTATGCAGATAACGTAGATACTATAACGTTTTTGTTAACAACAAAGTAAAAATATGTTTAATTATTTCGAATAATTTATCGCTTTTTCAGCTCCTATTGCCGAAATTTGCCTCTTTAAAATTTTCGACTTTTAACAACAACCATGAAAAAACACAACTACAGCGCAGGACCAAGTATTTTACCTCAAGAGGTTTTTGAAAAAGCATCAAAAGCTATATTAAATTTTAATGATTCAGGACTTTCTATTCTTGAAATTTCGCACCGAAGTAAAGATTTCGTTGCCGTTATGGATGAAGCTCGTTCCCTTGCTTTAGAGTTATTAGGACTTACAGGAAAAGGATATCAGGCACTATTTTTACAAGGTGGTGCAAGTACCGCTTTCTTAATGGCTCCGTATAATTTATTGAAAGAAGGTGGAAAAGCCGCTTATTTAGATTCCGGAACCTGGGCAACTGCTGCAATAAAAGAAGCAAAATATTTTGGAGAAACTATTGTTGTAGCTTCTTCGAAAGAACAAAATTATAATCATATTCCAAAAGGATACGAAATACCAAGTGATGCAGATTATTTTCACTGTACTAGTAACAATACTATTTTTGGAACTCAAATGAAAGAATTCCCTGCAACTAACGTTCCTGTTGTTTGCGATATGAGTTCTGATATTTTTTCACGCAATTTAGATTTCTCTAAATTTGATTTAATCTACGCCGGAGCTCAAAAAAATATGGGTCCTGCAGGAACAACTCTTGTTGTTATTAAAGAAGAAATCTTAGAGAAAAACGGAAGAACTATCCCTAGTATGTTAGATTATGCTAAACATATTAAAGCAGAAAGTATGTACAATACTCCTCCTGTTTTTGCTGTTTACGTATCGTTACTAACTTTACAATGGATTAAAGAAAAAGGCGGAATTGCTGCTGTTGAGAAATTAAACGATGCAAAAGCTGATTTACTTTATACTGAAATCGACAGAAACCCATTATTCAAAGGTGCAGCAGCGGTTGAAGATCGTTCTAAAATGAATGTTACTTTCTTATTGAACAACGCTGATCATACAGAAACTTTTGATGCTTTATGGAAAGCTGCAGGAATTTCAGGATTGCCAGGACACCGTTCTGTAGGTGGTTACAGAGCTTCTATTTACAATGCTATGCCTATCGAAAGTGTTCAGGTTTTAGTTGATGTAATGAAAGCTTTGGAATCTAAAGTTTAGTTTACAGTCAAAGTCTCGGTTTTCAGCTTTTAGTTTGCCGAAAATGTGAATTGAATACTAGAATCCTAGCCCCGATAGCAGTGGAAATCCTTTTTTGTTTTTTCTTTAAAAACAAAAAAGATTGGAACGAATAGCGGGATTAGCTCCTAAATCAAAAAAAGAAAAATCATAATATCTGTTTATCCAATAATCTTTACGATTAAACAGTTAAACAAATAAACAAAATAAACACACAATGAAAGTATTAGCAAATGACGGAATTTCTAAAAGTGGAATTCTTGCCTTAGAAAAAGGTGGATTTGAAGTTATAACTACAAAAGTAGCTCAGGAACAAGTAGCTAATTTTGTGAATGAAAATAATGTAGACGTAGTTTTAGTGCGTAGCGCAACTAAAGTTCGTAAAGATATTATCGATGCTTGCCCGGGACTTAAAATTATTGGTCGTGGTGGTGTTGGTATGGATAATATTGATGTTGATTATGCTAAAAGCAAAGGAATTCACGTAATTAATACTCCGGCTTCATCATCAGAATCTGTTGCTGAATTGGTATTTGGACACTTGTTTTCTGGTGTTCGTTTCTTACATGATTCTAACAGAAATATGCCTCTTGAAGGGGATTCAAACTTTGATGGTTTGAAAAAAGCATATGCAAACGGAACTGAATTAAGAGGAAAAACTTTAGGTATTGTTGGTATTGGTCGTATCGGACAAGCTACAGCAAAGATGGCTCTTGGTTTAGGAATGAAAGTAATTGCTGCAGATAGTTTTATTCCGTCTGTAGATGTTAAGGTTGAGTTTTTTGATGGTCAGTCAATCACTACAACTATCGTTTCTCAATCATTAGAATCTTTGTTTAAAGAAGCTGATTTCATTACACTGCACGTTCCTGCTCAGGATGGTTACATCATTGGAGAAAAAGAATTGGCAATCATGAAAGATGGTGTTGGAATCGTAAACTGTGCTCGTGGTGGGGTTATCGACGAAGTAGCTTTAGTAAAAGCTTTAGATTCTGGAAAAGTTTCTTTTGCAGGTTTAGACGTTTTTGAAAGTGAACCAAAACCAGAAATGGCAATCTTAATGCACACTAAAATCTCGTTGACTCCGCACATTGGAGCTGCAACTGGAGAGGCACAAGACAGAATTGGTACAGAATTGGCTTCACAAATTATTACTTTGTTGAGCTAAACAAATAGATTAAATCATTTAAAGGGATTTGCTGCTTAATTGTAGCAAATCCCTTTTCTTTTTTTCTAATTTTAGCCTGTAATTAAACGAAACATGAAAACAGACAAAATAAATTCTAAACGCAAGTGGATCTTTCGTTTGATTGCACTCACAGCTATAATTGCTTTGTTCTGCACTTCTATCTTTGGAAATATATTGATGCTTGTTATCGAAAAAGAATATTTTATCCCGAAGCAATCTTCTATTTTTACTTTTAATGAAACTGTACCTAATGAAGGATCAAGTGATGTATGGAGATACGGAGAAGATCGCAGCAATTATTACTTTAATCTAAGCTCATTTAATAATGATGTGCTATTTTTTCCTAAAAAGAACATCAAAAATTGCCCTGGATTTAATCCTGAAGATATCAAAACCTGGTGCGAAGTTAAAACACCAAACAACTAACTATAACATTATCTTTAAGTTAGCCATAAGTAAGCGTTTGAGTAATTTCTTAAATTGTTGAGCAAGTAATTAAAAAATAGATTAACTTTAGAGGTATTTATTATTATTTTGTAGTAAATATCTTTCTTTTTGCTAAATTTGTCGTTTAATCTAAATCTAAACATTATGTTTGAGCAATTAACTCAATTAGTACAACAATACGGAGGTAATGCCGTAGTAAACAACTCTGCCGTTCCTAATGAACAAAACGAGGCGGTAATAAACGAAACAAGTACTTCGATATTTGAAGGACTGAAAAAAATTGCTACAGAAGGCGGCGGTGAACAACTTGCCGGTTTGTTTAGTGGTAAATCTTCTATAGATAGTTCGAACCCTGTTGTACAGCAAATAACACAACAATTGTCAGGAAGTCTTGGACAAAAATTTGGATTGAGCAGTGATGCTTCTTCAGGAGTTGCAGCAAGTATGATTCCGCAGATATTAAGTTCTTTGGTTAATAAAGCAAAAGATCCTAATGACAATAGTTTTCAGATTTCTGATATTATTGGTTCTCTTACCGGAAATAGCGGACAAGCTTCTGGTATCATGGAAACAATTAATAAATACGGAATGCAGTTTGGTTTTGACCAAAACAATGACGGAAAGGTAGATGTAACTGATGTTCTTGTAGTCACTAAAAGCAAAGGTGGCATTGCAGGTTTTATTGGTAAATTGTTTGGAAGTAAGTAAAAGTTCTAAGTTACTGAGATTCTGAGATACTAAGGTTCTGAGAGGCTAAGATGCTAAGTGCTAAATGATATTTTAAAGCTGTTTATTTTATAAACAGCTTTTTTTGTATCTGCCTAAAAATGGCAAAGGTTTTGATATTCTAACTTTTAAAAAAACTTAAATCTTCAGTCACAAATTACAAAGTGCTGTTAAATAACAAAATAGCTGACTGCTTTATTTGTAAATTTAAGTTCGAAATATCAAAGTCATGAAAAATTACATTTACGCTCTAATCCTCTTATTTACCATAGTAGCATGTTCTACTGCTACAAAAAGCAGTGTCGCAGCAAATACTTCTGTTCACCCGCCAAAGGTTGCTGTAAACGACACAGTAAGGATCGCCAATGACTCATTAGAATATGAAGTTATTATTATAGACAATGGTTTTAGCACCTGGCTGGCTGCAACGGCGCTTCCGCGTAATTATTATTCTTTATCATATCTTGAAAACAAAAATAATTTATACGTAAATGAATGGAATAATCGTGTTTTGCAACCGCAGCGTTATAGTCCCAATTTATACGAAATGAGGATAGATTATCAGCCAAATATTCATTACGGATATGAAGTAAATTACCTGATTTATAATTATATGATTTATTTTCAAAATACATACAAACAAAAGCTTTCAGGGTATGTTCCTATAAGATAATGTTCTTATATTTGTAATTATTGCAAATAAAAATGAATCGATTAAAGAAACGTTGGGGTATTACCTCAAATCTACAAGCCATAATTATATTGATTGTTTTTGCCATCACAGGATCGGCATCTGCATGGTTGTCTAAACCTTTTTGCGTTTTACTGGGCATCACCAAAGAAGATTTTGGCGGATGGTTTACTTTAATCCGTTTATTGATTATTTTCCCTATTTATCAGGTTCTGCTCGTTGCTATTGGAACTATTTTTGGACAATTCCGTTTCTTTTGGAACTTCGAAAAGAAAATGCTTAAAAATATGGGATTGGGATTTTTATTCAAAGATTAATTTTATAAATGCTTACAACAGATTTCACAATCTCATTAAAATAAAAAAATGGCAACTTTTAAGGTTGCCATTTTCTATTTATAAAATTGTTCGATTTTAGTTTTCTCCTTTTTGGAAATAGTAAGTATAAATCCACGTCAATGTAAACGACGGAATTATATCTGTAAAAGGCAATGCTTCTTCTATAAAAGTTAAAACACTCGCCACTCGCCCAACTCTGCCTTTGTACATTCTGGTCATAATAAATGCGGCAACGGGCGCCCAGATTACATCTGAGAATTCTCCAATCCACGGAATTGTAAAGGATATCATTCCAACTCCGTCCAAAAGCAAACCCAAAAGGAGTTTTCTCGTTCTGTCGCTTTCGTTTATTGTTTTTACTTCCTGCATTTTCATTTCGTTTAGATATTATTCGAATTTATAAAAAATGATTCAACTGAACTTACTGATTAAGGCAATTTTATTTCTTAATTCCCATCTAATAAACTCTTTAATTATTCTTTTTTTCTGTTATAGCAAATAGCACACCAAAATTTCCATCGGTCTGAATCCAATTTTCTGATGGTGCATAAGCACGTGATACAAATCCGTCGAGATACAAAGCATTATTGCAGCCTAAGCTTTTAAAATAACTGGCAAAATCATAAAAATTTATTTCTTTTTTCGACAATACAAAAACAACTTTTCCATCAGGCAGAATCCCTACACCGTTTCGAATGTTCAGATTACTTGATCCTTTTGTAAAATCGGGATGAATTTTTCCGTCGATAACCAACATTGGCCCGGATTGAGTCGCATATTCTATCTTTCCATCATTACGAAAATCTTCTGTTTTACAAATTCCGGCAATTCTTTTCGTTGTGAGATAAAAAACACCATTGGGCTTTAAGTAGAAATTGCCAGAAGCTTTTAGCGTATCTAAAGCAACTAAAACTTTTTGTTTTTCGATATAAAGTCCCTGTGGCGAATTATCTTTTTTATACATTCCGCCATTCATCGCAAATTTTAAAGTCATCTTATTTTTTTCGATCCAAAGTTTTAAGTTTTGGATACTTCCAAAATTCTCATCCTTATTATTCTTCCAGTATAGTTTTAAATCTTGCTTTTGAAGGTCGGCTTTGTACACCAAAAAAGAATCATCAGCATATACTTTTGCGCCAATAAACAAGCCTAGAAGCATAATTATCAAAACTAACAACCCAATTTTTATTTTCATATTTTTAGAATAATTTCTTATAAATGTAAAATAAAATTTCAATACCTGTTTAAATAACATTCTTCATAAAATTCTGTTACAACACATTTTTATATCGGCAGAATCTTTGTTTCTTTGTAAAAACAGTTTCAAAATGATTCACGCAAAAAATATACATAAGTTCTACGATAAATTAGAGGTTTTAAAGGGAGTTGATTTGCATATCAAAAAAGGAGAAATTGTTTCTATTGTTGGTGCTTCAGGTGCAGGAAAAACAACTCTTTTACAAATTTTAGGAACACTGGATAAACCTGAAATAAACCCAGAATCGTCCCTTATTATAAACGGCGAAAATGTATTGAAATTGCAGGATGTAGAAACCGACAATTCAAAACAGGAAAAAACATTTAAATGGGTTTCCTGGATAGGCGGCATTTATACTTTATGTTTACTTGCTTTTTTAGTATTCTTTAAACTTACAATATTTGATGATCTCTTTAGATACATCACGATCGCAGCTTTATTACTGCCTCTTTTAGTACTAGCGATTTATATGAATCGTTATTTCAAAAAGAAAAGCAAACAAGACAAAATATTATCTAATTTCAGGAATTTAAATCTTGGTTTTATTTTTCAATTTCATCAGCTTTTACCTGAATTTACCGCTCTGGAAAATGTTTGTATTCCCGCCTTTATGGCAAACAAACCAAAAGCAGAAACCGAAAAAGAAGCCAAAAGAATCTTAGAATATTTAGGTTTATCACACAGAATACATCATAAACCAAACGAGCTTTCAGGCGGAGAACAACAAAGAGTTGCCGTAGCAAGGGCTTTAATCAATAAACCTGATGTTATTTTTGCCGATGAACCTTCAGGAAATCTGGACACTCATTCTGCCGAAAATCTGCATCAGTTATTCTTCCAGCTTCGTGATGAATTTGGACAAACGTTTGTGATTGTAACCCATAACGAAGAACTGGCCAATATGGCGGATAGAAAATTGGTAATGGTCGATGGCTTAATTAGTAATTAAAAATTGATTTGTGCTGGCTTAAAGTTTAGGCATAAGAGCCGCAAGCAAACACTAATTTCACGAATTGTCACGAATTAGTTTGTGGAATTAATTTCACAAACCTGGTTAAGCATTAAAATTAGTGCCAATTTGTGAAATTTGTGTTCATATTTTTTTTTATAATAGTAGTATGTTTCAATCAAGGCCAGGTCAATCGTATAACACGAACTTTCATTAAAATCATGACCCAAAAAGAACTCAAAGAATTTCTCGACGAAAAAGTCATTCAATATAACAATCAGGATTTTATTGATAGTGATCCTGTACAGATTCCGCATTTATTTTCTCAAAAAGAAGACATCGAAATCGCCGGTTTCCTGAGCGCTACAATTGCCTGGGGAAATCGTAAAATGATTATCAAAAACTCTCATCAAATGATGGATCTAATGGGCAATACGCCTTATGATTTTGTCATGTCACATTCTGATGATGATTTGGTTCGACTTGAAAATTTCGTTCATCGTACTTTCAACGGAAAAGATTTTGGCGGTTTTATAAAAGGATTGCAGCACATTTATAAAAATCACGACGGTTTGGAAGCTGTTTTTGCAAAACATCAGGAAAAAGATAGTTTACAGAAAAGCATTCATGAATTCAAAAAAATATTCTTCGAAATCGATCATTTGCCACGAACTCAGAAACATATTTCAGACCCGCTCAATAATTCTGCAGCAAAAAGAATCAACATGTATTTGCGCTGGATGGTGCGTCAGGACACAAAAGGCGTGGATTTAGGTATTTGGAAAACCATTTCACCCGCTTTATTATCCTGTCCGCTTGATGTTCATTCCGGAAATGTTGCCCGAAAACTAGGAATCCTGACCCGAAAACAAAACGACGGAAAAGCCCTGAACGAATTAGATCTTAAACTTAGAAAAATGGATGCACAAGATCCTGTAAAATATGATTTTGCTTTATTTGGATTGGGAGTTTTTGAAGGGTTTTAAACTTAAAAAAATTACGCATGTCAGGCTGAGCGAAGTCGAAGCCCCACGTTCCAAGTAAAACACGAATTTCACGAATTTACACTAATTAGTTAGTGAAATTAATTTCTCAAACTAACTCCAACCATTGAAATTAGTGCAAATTCGTGAAATTCGTGTTTAAAATTGATTTATATATTCCTGCCCAGAAGATTCCAATTGGTATGCTCTTCTCCCGAAGTCTCGGGACGTTCAGAGAGACAAGACGGTATATAATCACAAAATCAACAAAAAAACCGCTAATTTAATGTACATTTGCACAAAATTTAATGCAAATGAGCACTTTCGAAAAATTCAATCTTCCAAAATCAGTACAAAAAGCAATCGACGAATTAGGCTTTGTTACGCCTACTCCTATTCAGGAAAAATCCTTTGCCGTGATTATGTCTGGCCGCGATATGATGGGAATTGCGCAAACCGGTACCGGTAAAACATTTGCCTACTTATTACCTCTTTTAAAATTATACAAATTTACACCCACCAATACACCTAAAATTGTAATTCTGGTTCCAACCCGCGAATTAGTTGTTCAGGTTGTAGAAGAAGTTGAGAAATTAACCAAATACATGTCGGTTAGTACGCTTGGTATTTTTGGTGGAGTAAACATCAATACACAAAAAAAAGCCGTTTACGAAGGTGTCGACATTTTAGTGGGAACACCAGGTCGTACAATGGATTTAGCGCTTGATGCCGTTATTCGCTTTGATGAAACTCAAAAATTGGTAATTGACGAATTTGACGAAATGCTGAATCTTGGTTTCCGTACACAATTGACAGCGCTTTTGGCGATGATGAAAACCAAACGTCAGAACATTTTATTCTCTGCAACAATGACCGATGAAGTGGATGCTGTTTTGAATGACTTTTTTGATTTTCCGGAAGAAGTTACACTTGCTGCTTCAGGAACTCCGCTTGAAAACATCACTCAGGTTACGTATAATGTACCTAACTTTAATACAAAAGTAAATCTGCTAAAACATTTATTAGAAACAAACGAAAGCATGGAACGTGTTTTGGTTTTTGTGAATAATAAAAAGATTTCGGATATGCTTCATACCAGAATCGAAGAAGATTTCGAAGGTCAGTTTGGTGTAATTCACTCGAATAAATCTCAGAATTACCGTTTGAGTACGATGGCCGAATTCCAGGAAGGAAATCTACGTGGTTTGATCACTACAGATATTATGGCGAGAGGTTTAGACATTTCGAACATCTCTCACGTTATTAACTTCGAACTTCCTGAATTTCCTGAATTGTACATGCACAGAATTGGTCGTACAGGTCGTGCCGATGCTACAGGAACTGCGATTAGTTTTATCACGCCTCGTGAAGAAGAATTTAAAGTGGAAGTTGAAGTATTAATGAATCAGGAGCTTGCAATAGCAGATTTTCCTGAAGAAGTTGAAGTTTCATCAAAATTAATCGAACCTGAAAAGGACAAACAACCGATTAAGTTTTTAATGAAAAAACAAAGCTTAAAAGGTGATGGTGCTTTTCATGAAAAAGATAAAAAGAATAAAAAAGTCAATCTTGGAGGACCTTCTAAAACCAAAAAGAAAACCCACGGTTCTGTCAATCGAAACATGTTGAAAACGAGAGACAAGAAGAGAAAAGATAAGAATAAATAGTTTTTTTTTAGGCTCTAAGATTCTAAGTTGCTAAGACACTAAGTAAAAAATATAAAAAATGGCTTAAAGATTAAAACTTTAAGCCATTTTTTCATTGTAGGATCTAGCAAGAAACTCAGAACCTTAGCAACTTAGAATCTTAGAATCTTTCAACTAAATTTTAGTAAAAACCAATCCCACAGGCGAACACAATTCGATTTTTTTACCTGTAGCTTTAAGTTTTCCTGTAGCTTTATCTCTTTTGAATATAATAATATCATTTGTGTATTGATGACCAACTAAAAGGTAGTTTCCTGTTGGGTCAATAGCAAAATCTCTTGGGCCTTTTCCTAAAGTGCTTTGCTGCTCTGTAAATTTAATTTTTCCGTCTTTCTGAATTTGATAAACCGAAATATTATTGGCGTCAACACGATCTGTTACGTATAAAAACTTTCCGTCAGGCGAAAGTTTAATTGCTGCTGCACCTGTTCCTCCGGTAAAACCTTTTGCTAGAATACTGGTTTCAGCAAGTAACTTTAAACTTCCCGATTTATCATAACTAAAAGTAGTAAGAGTAGCATCTAATTCCTGAACCAAATACACAAATTTGCCGTCTTTACTAAACGTTAAGTGTCTTGGCCCACTTCCTTTTTTCACATCTACAGAACCTTTTAAAGTTAGCACTTCATGGCTCGCACCTGGATTGTATTTATAAATAAAAACTTTATCCTGACCAAGGTCATTCGATAAAACAAACTTTTTGTCCGGAGAAAAAACCACCTGATGTACATGCGCCTTTTCCTGACGTGCCACATTTGGCCCTTTTCCTTCATGCTGAATCAATTGTTGACCTTCGGTTATACTTCCGTCAGCATTTTTCTTAAATACAGCAATACTTCCTCCTGAATAATTAGCAACAATTACGTTTTTTTCATCGTTTATTAAATGACAAGGATCTGCGCCTAAAGACGAATTTGTATTCAATACTTTAAGTTTACCTGTTGGTGCATCATAAGTTAATGCCGTTACAGCACTTTGATTTCCGTTTTCATTTACGGCATAAACAAATTTGTTATTTGCTGAAACTGATACATAACTAGGACTCACTACTTTTTCTGTAGAATTCTTTAATTTAAAATCACCTGAAGCTGCATCAAATTCGTAAACGTAAATTCCTTTACTATCGCAAGTATTGGTATAGGTTCCTACCAATAAATTGAATTTACTCTGAGCTTGCGAAGTTGTAAAAGCCACAGCCGAAAAAAGCAGCATATATAATCTTTTCATAGTTTTTATTTGTTTTTTGAATAGGCTAAAATACTCAATAATATGATTCGGGAAGTCATTTTTTGTTACAAAAGAAATTACAAAAGTTACATTATTCAAACTCTCTCATTACCATTTTTAACCATTTAAGTGATATAAGAGATTATAAGAAAGACTTTATTTAGTAAAAATTAAATGAACTTATATTACTTATATGGTTTAATTAATATACTATATGGTTTGACTAAAAATTTGTATTTTTGACCAGCATCTACAATAAGTAGTGAAATAAATCTAAGCCAGAATGCATTTTAAACATCCCGAAATTCTATACTTTCTGTTTTTATTGATTGTTCCTATTTTGGTTCATTTATTTCAATTACGACGTTTTAAAACTTCCTACTTTACTAATGTCCGTTTCTTAAAAGAGCTTTCGATTCAAACCCGAAAAAGTTCTAAAATCAAGAAAAGACTGTTATTAGCGACTCGTTTATTATTGCTTACATGCATTATTTTGGCTTTTGCCCAACCATTTTTCGAAGCAAAAGACAGTAAAAATGCCACTAACGAAATGTATATTATTCTGGACAACTCCTTTAGTATGCAAGCAAAAGGCAAAAAAGGAGAATTGCTAAAACGTGCTGTTCAGGAATTATTAGAAAATACTCCTGAAACTACTCAGTTTTCGTTATTAACCAATACCGAAAATTACTGGAATACCGATATCAAATCATCCAAAAGTGCTTTACAAAACCTAAAATACAGCGCAACACCTTTTGAACTTCCGTCGATTATGGCGAAGATAAAAGCCCATAAATCGGCTTATAAAAAAGACCTTGTTATTATTACAGATGCTGTAGGTATGACCGAAAAAGACGTTGCAACTATTGATAGCGAAGAGAAACCGTATTTTATAATTCCAGCGGCAGAACAAAAAAACAACATTGCAATTGACAGCGTTTACATCAATCAGACTTTAGAAAATTTCTATGAAATCAGCGTAAATCTTTCGGCTTACGGAGAAGATTTCAAACCGGTTTCGATGGCATTGTACAATCAAAATAAACTGATTGCCAAAACCATTATCAATTTTGATTCGAAGAAAAAGAAAGTCAATTTTACGATTCCAAAAGAAGCTTTTCATGGATACGTAACTATTGAAGATAACGGCCTTACTTATGATAACAAGCTTTATTTTAGTATTTCGAAAAATAAAAAAACAAATGTTATTAGTATCGGCGAACCTGAAAAAAGCAATTTTCTATCAAGAATTTATACTTCTGCAGAATTCAATTATAACAATTATTCGATTAATAATTTAGATTATAATAGTTTAGACAAACAGAATACGATTATTCTAAATGAGTTAATCGAAGTTCCTCAGGCCTTGCAAACGACTTTAAAAGCATTTGTTGCTAAAGGCGGAAATTTAGTGGTGATTCCTTCTGAAAAAAGTTCAGTTTCAAATCTAAATTCATTTCTGGGTAATTTCGGAAAAATTCAGTTTAACACTCTTGAAAGCAAAAGCAAATTAATTACCAAAATCAATTTTGATCACCCTTTGTTTTCAGGTGTTTTCGAGAATAAAATCACGAATTTTCAATATCCAAAAACAAATAGTTCGTTTGCTATTTCCAGCCCATATCCTGCCGTTTTATCGTATGAAGATCAGAGTGTATTTGTAACCGCAATTCAGAATCCGGTTTCTGGGATTACTGTTTTTTCAGCACCTATTAATGCAGCAAATTCAAACTTTCAACAATCGCCATTAATTGTTCCGTTATTTTATAAAATGGGGCAAAACAATCAAAAAACTGGTGTAAATGCTTTGACCATTGGCAATAACCAGCCCTATTTTGTCGATGTTTTATTGACCAAAGATGCTATTCTGGAAGTAAAAGGAACTGAAGATTCTTTTATTCCGATTCAGCAAATATTAAATAATAAGGTAAAACTAACCTTTAATGATTTCCCGGAAACAGCAGGAAACTACAGTGTTTTTGATAAAAAAGAATGGGTAGAAAACCTGAGCTTCAATTATAAACGAACCGAAAGCGATTTAAGTCAGGTAAACACCAATGTTGTTTCTGATTTTAAAACCGCCGATACTATTTCGACCATTTTTAATACACTACAAACTGAGCGAACTGACAGCCAAATTTGGAAATGGTTTGTTATCTTTGCACTGTTATTTTTAGCATTAGAAATGGCCATCATCAAATTCGTAAAGTAAAACTTAAAGTTTTACTTTTTTTTGAACCATTAAGAGATTAAGAAGAATAAGCTTCGTCTTAAATTTTAAATAGTAAAAGAGACTTAAGTAATGTTTTTGTTCATTAGAATATTGAGTTTTTCCTTTATTAACTTAATTCCTTAATGGTTCAGAAATATTAAGCATTCATGTTTCAAAATAATTTAATTGTTTCAGTACAAAATAAATATCTACATATGAAAATAATCATCAGAAGCGCCAAAATTATCGATTCAAAAAGTCCGTTTCACAATCAGACCGTTGATCTTTTAATTGCAGATGGTATTATAGAAAAAATAGGAACTTCGATTCTGGATATCGAGGATACAACCGAAGTTAAATTGGATAATCTGCATCTTTCTCAAGGCTGGTTCGACAGCAGTGTTTCTTTTGGAGAGCCAGGTTACGAAGACAGAGAAACCATTGCAAACGGATTGAATGTTGCTGCAAAAAGCGGTTTTACCGGCATTGCTCTGCAACCCAACTCCTTTCCTGTTATCGACAATCAGTCACAGGTAAATTTTGTAAAAAATAAAGCGAATGGTTTTGCTACAGAACTTTTCCCAATTGGTGCTTTAACCAAAGCCAGCGAAGGAAAAGATATGGCAGAATTGTTTGATATGAAAAAATCCGGAGCTGTTGCTTTTGGAGATTACAATAAAAGTATCGACAACGCCAACTTGCTAAAAATTGCTTTGCAGTATGTTCAGGATTTTGACGGATTGGTTATTACCTACTCACAGGATCCAAACATAAAAGGAAATGGAGTGGCAAATGAAGGAATTGTTTCTACAAAATTAGGCTTGAAAGGAATCCCAAATCTGGCAGAAGAACTTCAAATTTCAAGAAATTTATTTCTACTGGAATACACTGGAGGAAAACTTCATATTCCAACAATTTCTACCGCAAAATCGGTTGAATTGATAAAAGAAGCTAAAGCAAAAGGATTGCAGGTAACTTGCAGTGCTTCTGTACATCATTTGGTTTTGACCGATGAAAAACTGGAAGGTTTTGATACTCGTTTTAAAGTTACTCCACCATTACGAACTGAAGCTGATCGATGGGCATTATTAAATGGAGTAACAGAAGGTGTTATAGATACAATTACATCAGATCATAACCCAATTGATATTGAATTCAAGAAAATGGAATTTGATACCGCTAAAAACGGAACAATTGGTCTTGAAAGTGCATTTGGAGCTTTATTATCTGAATTACATCTGGAAACTGTAATTGAAAAACTAACATCTGGTAGAGCTATTTTTGGAATTGAAAGCAATACAATCGCCGAAGGTTCAAAAGCTAATTTTACTTTCTTCAATCCGGAAGGAACATCTACTTTTACGAAAGCCAACATCTTTTCAAAATCTAAAAATTCTGCTTTTTTAGGAACTGAAATTAAAGGTTCCGTGTACGGAATTTTAAATCAAAATCAACTTGTTATCACTAAATAATTACAATGAATAATTCAATCGAAGAGGGAAAATCAATCGCCATTACCAGTTATATTTTAATTATTGGTGTTTTGATCGCGATGTCTATGAACTCTGAAAATAAAAATAGTTTTGCCTCTTTTCATATTCGTCAGGCTTTAGGATTATCGCTTGCTTTTATTTCTTTTGGAGCCATTATCAGCAATTTCGACAGCTTTATGATTACTTTCCCCATGTGGATTTGCATTTCTATTTTATGGACATATGGGATTTTTAGCGCTATACAAGGGCAAACAAGACCAATTCCGTTGGTTGGTAATTTGTTTCAAAAATGGTTTAAATCGATAGGTTAATAAAATTCCAAATTTTTGAAATTGCTGCGCCTGTTCGCTATCGCTCGAGTCCAAATTCCAAATTTGAAAAACTTTGTCAAAGCTTGAAACTTTGACAAAGATCAACTTCGAAAGAAACTTATAACTCAAAACTTATAACTCATAACTTTCCAAAAGAAATGAATCTATCTTTAGAATATAAAATACAAGAACCAAAAGTTATCTTAGACAAAAATCCTGTTTTACTTTTATTACACGGATACGGAAGCAACGAAGCCGATTTATTTTCGTTTGCCACAGAACTTCCTGATAACTATTACATTATTTCAGCCAGAGCGCCTTATGATTTACAATACGGTGCCTATGCCTGGTATGCTATTAATTTTGACGCTGATCAGAATAAATTTTCAGATAACGAACAAGCCAAAACTTCTCGTGATTTGATCGCTAAGTTTGTTGATGAATTGGTTACCAATTATCCTATTGATGCTAATAATGTTACTTTGGTTGGTTTTAGTCAGGGTTCTATTTTAAGCTATTCGGTTGCGCTTTCGTATCCCGAAAAAATTCAGAGAGTTGTGGCCATGAGTGGTTATTTCAACGAAGAAATCATCAAAGAAGGTTTCGAGAAAAACGACTTTAAAAACCTGAAAATATTCGCTTCTCATGGAACTGTAGATCAGGTAATTCCTATTGATTGGGCGAGAAAAACTCCTGCTATTCTTGAAAAACTAAATATTCCGGTTACTTATACGGAATATCCTGTTGGTCATGGAGTTGCTCCGCAAAATTTCTTCGATTTTAAGAATTGGCTGGCGGAGTAGTTTTCAGTATTCAGTCGCAGTTCTCAGTCTCGGGCTCAGTTTTCAGTCATTTAAATTCTAACAATGAGTAATTTTCCAAGTATACTAACTGATGAAAAAATAAAGGACAGCAATAAAGACTTTAGATCTGCGCTGTTTTCTTTAGACAAAAACAGTATCGATAAGGATAATTTTATTCACTTAGTAAGGATTTATTCTACTACAAAGCAACTTGATCTTAGAAATAAAGCCTTAAGATTATTATATGATTTTGATTTTCCTGAATTAAAGGATTTCTTTGATAATGCATATAAAAAGGAAAGATATCTCGACATGAAAATCTATGCGCTGCGTGGACTTTCTCAGTTTACAAATGAGAAGGAAATTGAAAAACTATTACATAAATTTAATCTGACATTACTTAAAAGACAGGAAACGACACCTTATAATTATCAGGAATATGAACTTTTAAGAGGACAGAATTCTTTGCCTTATTTAATCGAAAAATATAATTACAATTGTTTTAAAGAAACATTAAATCAGGTAAATGCACAATATAATGCAATGCCTGATGCCTTTAAAGGACATTTTGGAATAAATGAAAATGGTGAGTTTTTATCACTTAGAAGCCCTGAAGAAAGTTCTCAAATGATTAAAGATTTTTTTAATGGCAAAAAAGAATAATAACGGAAGTAAATTAAAATTGACGAGTAACTATAAAATCCTAAACTCCAGGAATATATTTATCATTACACTTATTGTTATAACGTTAACTATTATAACTGTTTGGCTTTTTGGATTAGGAGATCATAGATCCTTTTTTGAAAATTCGCTATTATCAACAACAATTTTATCGTTAGCCTTCTTTTTATTTATATCTATTGGACTATTTAAAGGAATTAAACTTAGAGATAATCTAGGCGAAATAACAGATCGTTTTGATCCTTCAAAAATTGATTTTATAAAGGAAGCTGTTACAGACCGTAGTATTGATAATGCACCAGATGTTGGCGAAGGAATTTTTGGAATTATAATAAGCCTGATTTTATGGTTTATTATGGCAGTTGTAATTAGTTACTTATGCTGGGCATTTGGTGCGATAGTATGGTTTTCTATCTTAACTTTTATTGCAATGCTTTATTGGATATTCTTTAGAGCATTAAGGCTAGTCTTTAAAAAATCAGGCAAATGCAAAGGCAATTACTTAAATAGTATCTTATATGGTATTGGTTTTACAATTCTATATAACTTTTGGATTTATGCAATCATTTTTATGACAATGCATTTTTCTTAAAATAAAAAAGTCGCAGCTTTCAAACTGAAAACTGCGACTGTACACTGTAAACTTTTACTCTCCTGTATAAATAATTTTACCGCTCTTTTTAAGAACATAACCTTTCCAGGGAATCAATTGATAATCGCCTTTTGTCCAGGAATCACCTTCGGATTTTCTTTCTAAAAGGATTGATTCTTTTTGAGTATCCAGAAAAAGTTCGGCTTGGTTTCCTTCAAAAATAACATAGGAAACTGTTGAATATGTTTTTCCGTCTTCGGCATGAGCTAATTTTGTTCCCACCTCAAAAAGACGTACACATTCTTTTTTAAGTGATGACCAGGTATAACCTGCAGAAGGTTTACATCCGTGAGTATCGACATCTCCGCCAACAACTTTTTTTGTTTCTTCTTTTGGTGTATTATTTTCCTGTACCACTTTTTTAGCGCAAGAAAATGAAAGACCAATAATAACTGAAAATAAAAATATCTTTTTCATATGTCCTATAATTTTAGATTGCAAAAAATAGGATCATTAGTTTCTATTTTTGATACAACCAGGTTTGATTTACCTCAAAAGTAATATTATCATCGTTATCAACAAAATATTTTAACAAGACTTCTCCCCACAATTCTCCATTACTGTAATCTGCAATGATCCATCTGTGGTTTAGAATTTTAATTTTATTGATGATAAACTTGTTCGGACCAATTTTATCCTGCCCTGTATAAGGATTTCCGTTTGGGTTTGCATTTAGATCTAATAATTTCTCTGTTACAACCGGAATCAGTTTTTCGTATAAAATTACTTTTCCTCCAGAAGCGCTATTATCAAAATAGTTTTGTGCATTCTCATTATGTTCCAGAGAGAAATAATCGGCATCAGCTAATTTTGTTGTTACCAGATTAATACTGTCTCTTAGTTTCTTAGTTGTTTTATCATATCTTTCCTCACCAAATTTTACTTCTCTGCTGTAAAACATATAAGTAAAAACATTCATTAATATCGCAAGGATAAAAAGATAAAGCATTAAGGATTTTTTCATTGTTGTGGTATAATTAAATTGTAATTTCTAAGTTATCGTAAGCCAGAAAAACGTTTTCAGGCAGTTGTTTTTGCACTTCTTCATGAAAGCCCAAAACATGGCTAATGTGCGTTAAATAAGCTTTTTCAGGTTTTACCAAATTTATAAAATCGAGTGCTTCCTGCAAATTAAAGTGTGTGTCGTGTGGTTCTACGCGCAAAGCATTTACGACTAAAACTTTAAGATTTTTTAGTTTTTCGACTTCGGTTTCGTGAACTGTTTTAACATCGGTTAAATAGGCAAAATCATCTATGCGATATCCAAAAACCTGTAAATCGCCGTGCATAACATTTACCGGAATTGCGGTTTTGTCACCAACAGCAAAAGGTTCGTTATTGATAACCTCAATAGTTTTAACGCTTGGAGCGCCCGGATATTTGTTTACGGTTTCGAAAACATAATCGAAACGGCGTTTGAGATTGTCAATAACACGTTGGTGTGCATAAACAGGAATTTCGCCTTGTCTGAAATTAAACGGGCGAATATCGTCTAAACCGGCAGTATGATCTGCATGTTCGTGTGTAAACAAAATGGCGTCGAGATGTCTGCAGCCGCACGAAAGCATTTGCTGTCTGAAATCAGGACCGCAATCGATAACGTACGAATGCTCGCCCCATGTAATCCAGATGGATACGCGGAGCCTTTTGTCCTTAGCATCAGTGCTTTTACAAACAGGATGATCGACTCCGATTATCGGAATGCCTTGTGAAGTACCAGTACCTAAAAAATATACCTTCAATTGAACTTAATTTTTTTACAAAAATAGGATTATTTCTCTTTCATTAGAAGCCTAATTTGCTAACTTTGTAACAAATCTATTTAAAATAAAATGGGTACAGAAATAAAACTCAAGGGTGACAAGGTCATCGAACAGATTCCTTCCATAAAAGACAAAGCGTTACGCATTAATTTAAACGAGAATATTTACGGAACTTTTGCTGAAATTGGTGCTGGACAAGAAACCGTAAGGCATTTTTTCAGATCCGGAGGTTCATCGGGAACAATTGCAAAAGCAATGTCTGCCTACGACAAAGATTTCAGTGACGCCGTTTATGGAATTGAGAGAGATGGCCGATATGTAACCGAAGAGCGTTTAAAGAAAATGCTGACTCTTGAAGGGCAAATAATCGAAGAACGATTAAGCCGCGAAAAACATCCTACAAAACTTTTCTTTAGTTACGCGAACACTGTTGCCACAATAGATTTTGCCAAACAGTTTAAAGGTCACGGTTGGGTAGGAATTCGATACCAAATTGAGCCTGACGAAGCTTATAACGAAATTATTCTTCATATTCGTTTTAAAGAAACGGATGCCCGACTACAACAGGAAACACTGGGGATTTTAGGGGTAAACCTTATTTACGGTGCTTTTTACAAATACAACGATCCAAAACGATTACTTCGTTACTTATACGATCACTTAGATAAAGATCAACTCGAAATTGATACTATTAACTTCTCAGGACCTCGTTTTGCTGATGTTGATAATCGTTTGATGAGTTTGCAACTGGTTAAAAACGGAATGACCGATGCGGTAATGTTTAATCCTGAAGGGAAAAACGTATTACCGGCTGCCGTTTTATACAAAAAGAACCTTCTTGCCTTTAGAGGAAGTTTTCGTCCGGTTACGAATGTAAACCTTGATATGTACGAGAAGTCTCTTAAGATGTTTCTTGAAGAAAACAAGGTTGAAAAAGACAATACTTTGGTCGTTTTTGAAATTACACTTTCGAATTTGCGTTCTGATGGTGAAATTGATGAACGTGATTTCATGGACAGAGCCGAATTGCTTTGTTCGTTAGGCCAGACTGTAATGATTTCAAATTTCCAGGAATATTATAAAGTGGTTGAATATTTTGCTAATTACACCAAAGCCAGAATGGGATTGGCTATGGGTGTAAATAATTTAGTAGATATTTTTGATGAGAAATACTATCGTCATTTAAGTGGTGGAATTCTTGAAGCTTTTGGAAAATTATTCTACCGCGACATGAAAGTATTCTTGTACCCAATGTTGGGCGATAACGGAGAAATTATTACTTCTGAAAACCTTAAAGTACATCCTAGAATGAAGGAATTGTATAAATTCTTTAAATTCAACGGAAAAGTGGTTGATATCGTAGATTATAACCCGAATATCTTAAATGTATTCTCCCGAGAAGTTTTAAAAATGATCAGTCAGGGAAAAACGGGCTGGGAACCAATGCTTCCGTCTGGTGTTGCAGAAATCATCAAGGAACACCATCTTTTTGGATATCATCCGGAAACTGAATTGGAACAAAATAATATGTAATATCAAAAAGGTCCTAAAAAGAAAGTTTTCTTTTTGGGACTTTTTTTGTTTTGGGTTTTGAAGGAATGGGAATTTTACCGCAAAGGTCGCAAAGTTTTTTATTATTTTTTTTTTGCAAAAGTTAAGTTCGCAAAGCTTTATCTAGATTAAGCTTTGCGAACTTTGCTTATTTTTGCTGGACGTGAAACTTTGTCAAAGTTTTAAACTTTGACAAAGTTGTTAAAACATTTTTTCCATTTTAGCTTTGCGAACTTTGCACATTGTAAATGCAATCTATACAAAAAAACTTAGCGTGCTTTGCGGTAAAAATTCCACATCAAGATTGCAACTTACAACCTGAAACAAAAATCTTTATTTCAAAATTTGTGCTGCGTGTTCTTTTGTTTTTACTTTTTCGATTACCTCATCTATAATTCCGTTTTCGTTGATTACGAAAGTGGTTCTGTGGATTCCGTCGTATTCTTTCCCCATGAATTTTTTTGGTCCCCAAACGCCGAATGCGTTGATTACTGATTTATCTTCATCGGCTAATAACGGGAAAGGAAATTCGTATTTGTCTTTGAATTTTAGCTGTGCTTTTTGACTGTCGGCACTTACTCCAAGAAGTTCGTAGTTATTGGCTTTAAAACGTTCGAAATTATCTCTTAGATCACAAGCCTCTGCGGTACAACCTGGTGTACTTGCTTTTGGATAAAAGAAAACGACTAATTTTTTTCCGGCGTAATCTGCCAGTTTATGTGTTTTTCCGTCCTGATCAACTCCTGAGAAATTTGGTGCTTTGTCACCGGCTTTTAATGTTGTCATATTTTTTTATTTTAGATTTCTGCTTTTAGATTTTAGATTTTCTTATTAAGCTGTATAATTTTAACCGCAAAGTTCGCAAAGTTTTTATACAAAGCTTTCTTAATTGGAGATACATTTTTAATGTAAAGTTCGCAAAGCTTTGTGCTGAAAACTGCGACTGAAAACTCATTACTTTTTTTCATGCCCCAGATTGAAGTGAAAACCCCGGAGTTGTGGCAATTTACATTTTTTGCATTGGCAAAGCGACTGGAGGAAGCTCTTGCGAATGCTTAAAAATGTTATTGCCACAATGAGGAGTTGTAACGGAAAGCTGGATTAGGCACATCATGAAAATTATGCTATTTTTACGGGATTAAAAATACGGAAATGAATAAAGAAGCTCGCGTACAATTTGTTATAAATACGTTAAAAGAACTCTACCCTACTATACCTGTCCCGCTTGATCATAAGGATCCTTATACTTTATTGATTGCTGTTTTGCTTTCGGCGCAATGTACAGATGTGCGTGTGAACCAGATTACGCCTATTCTTTTTGCGAAGGCTGATAATCCGTATGATATGGTAAAAATGTCGGTTGAGGAAATTAAGGAAATTATTCGCCCGTGTGGTTTGTCGCCAATGAAATCGAAAGGAATTTATGGTTTATCGCATATTTTGATTGATAAATATGACGGGAAAGTGCCGCAGAGTTTTGAAGCTCTTGAAGAATTGCCTGCTGTAGGGCATAAAACAGCAAGTGTGGTAATGTCTCAGGCTTTTGGTGTTCCGGCGTTTCCGGTTGATACGCATATTCACAGGCTGATGCTAAGATGGAATCTTTCGAACGGAAAAAATGTGGTGCAGACGGAAAAAGATGCTAAAAGATTATTTCCGAGAGATTTATGGAATGATCTTCATCTTCAGATTATTTGGTACGGCCGTGAATATTCGCCTGCAAGGGGATGGAGTTTAGAAAAAGATATCATTACAAGGACTGTTGGCAAAAAATCGTTGATAGAGGAAGCTATGAAAAAGGAAGAAGCTACTAAAAAGATCGTTAAGTAGCTTCTTCTCTATTTTTTAAATACTGTTTTTACATACTGCTTTTAAGGGCATTATATTCGCCTGTCATATTAAGCGATCTGTAAATACCGAGAAGTGATTTTGTAGCACTTTCGTTTTTTGGTTCTATATTCAGTGCCTTTTTTAGGTACGGAATTGCGCTTTTTACAATATCGTCTTTTTGGGCATCTAGTTTATCATATTGCTGCATGTCGGCAGGACTGTTTCCTAAGGTGCCCATAAGATCTTGTAATTCTTTTTTGAATTGTATTTTGACATAGGCCAGATTGATATAGCAGGTCATGCAATTTTGATTGATTTGTAAAGCGTCTTCATAATATTTTTCGGCACTACAATAATCGTTGGTTTCCATATAAGAGAAGGCTAAAGAGATCAGGATTTCTTCTTTTTTTGATGGCGGATTTACATTTCTTGGTTTTTCATAAAGTCCTTCCTGAATACTTGCTTCTCTGGCACTCATAGAAATAAAAGCTTCTTCTTGTTTTGTTTTTTTGTTCGTCGCATAAAAAATAACTGTCTCGCCTGTGTAGTTTAGCCTTTTAAGTTCTTCGAAATACTTAATGGCGGACTTGTAATCTTTTGCTGCAAAAGAGGCCGAAGCTGCATTGAACAGGTTTCTGATATCTTTTTTATCAAACAAATAAACTTCGTAACTTTTATCGGCACTTTCTTTGTATTTCTCTGCTTTGAAATCGTTGTACGCTCCGTCTACGAGTTTAGATTTCATTTCTTTTAGGGCCAAACTTGCCTTGAAAGCATATTTGTAAATTTGAGAATCATTTTCGTATAACAGTACATCCTGATAAGCTCCTACTGCTAAAGCAAAATTGGCCGCGGCATCTACATTTTTGCTTGCCAGGTCTTTGTAGACATTTCCTTTTGTAAAATAAAAGTCTGATTTTACATCAACCGGTGCATTTATTATTAGGTATTCTATTTTCTTTAAAATTGCTAATGCTTCCTGTGTTTTTCCTTTGCTGTAATAAGATTGCGCTTCTTTTATTTCTTCTTTTTGAGCGTATGCGCCTATACTTAGTGATAGTAGCAGTAATAAGATCTTAAAGTTCTTTTTCATTTTCGGTTAGGTTTGGTTGTTAAATAGATTGCGGGCACTACTTATGATGAGTTGATCACAAACATCGATTTTAAAGGCTAAAAGTTTTTACTCTTGCCTTAATCAATGCAACAAAAACTCATTTTTTTAATATTCTTTATGAGATATTAAAATGAACAACAAACGAAACATGATTAGGGTAATTTTTGGCCATAGATGATTTGGTTTTGGTTATACTTAATTTTGGTTATTATTAAAAATTGAATTTTTCTATATATTGAAAGGTTTTTAATACATAAACTTCTTTTATATAGTGTTTTTGTTAAATAAAAAACTGGTTTTTAACTAAAACAAAGCTAAATATAAAATAAAAAATTGATATTCGGTTAAAATATAGAATTTTAACAAACCGGCTGTAAAGTTATAGTCAATTTATTATCAATAATAGGTGATATCTTCAAAAAGAAACTGGTCATTATTGGGATATTTAAGAAGGAAATGTATTGTGGAATGTATTGTGGAATGCATTGTGAATGGATTGAGAATAGATTATGGAAATGTATTGTGGAGGGATTACGTCCCAACGGTTGAAACCGTTGGCTATGTTCTCTCATTGAGAATATTTTTTATTATTTAAAATTATCTACATGACCATATTGCAAACATAGCCCAAGGTTTCAACCTTGGGGAACGGATGATAGGAAACGTATTTAGGAGAATTTATTGATTCTATTAATTAGTGCTGATGGAAAAATGTATTGTGGAATGCATTGTGAATAGATTGCGTTCCAACGGTTGAAACCTTTGGCTGTGTTTTATCTATTGAAATTTTTAATGCGATTCCAATTATTAGTAGAAATAAAAAAACTCACTACCTGTATTTGCATACAAATAGTGAGCTTTCAACCAAACGACCAGTTGGTTTTTCTTTCGAAATAAACATCCGACAAATGTAGTGGGCTGTTTAATTAGCTATAATTTCAAAACTTTTATCTTCAATTTTCACAACTGTTAATGCTTGTGAGTAATTTAGTAAAAAAGAAACGACTTCTTTTTTAGGTTTTAAATCTTTAGAAGCTAATGCCTTTTTAGAGTAAATTTTCGCCATACTATCAAAATGTTTTATTATAGTATAACGGACTATTACTCAAAATAGTATTAGTTGGTTAAAATAATTTGATGTTTATCAATTATTTTTCTTAAATTCATTAGTGCATAACGCATTCTGCCCAGCGCGGTATTGATGCTAACTCCCGTAATTTCAGATATTTCCTTAAAACTCATATCCTGATACATACGCATAACCAATACTTCTTTTTGATCTTCGGGAAGCTCTTCTATGATCTTTTTTAAGTCTACTTCGACCTGATCAAAGATCATTTTGTTCTCAATCGTCAGGGAATCATCAGACATTACAGAAAAAATCGAAAACTCTTCGGTTTCTCTGTACATTGGCATTTTTTTGGTTTTACGAAAGTGATCAACAATTAAATTGTGAGATATACGCATTACCCAAGGTAAAAATTTACCTTCTTCATTATAGGAATTACTTTTTAAGGTTTTAATTACCTTAATAAAAGTGTCTTGAAAAATATCGTTTGAAATATCTCTATCAGCAATCTTAGAATATATAAATCCATATATCTTAGACTCGTGTCTTTTAATTAATGTCGACAGGGCTGTTTCGTTGCCTTCGACATAATTTTTCACTAATAGAGCGTCTGGAATATGCAGATCAGCCATAATACTACTTTTTTTTAGTTCTGTTTTAAAATTTGGAGTAATTTTTTCTAAAAAGTAGTTTTATATAATAGGCGAATCTTTTGGGTTATGATGTTATGTTAATATTCTGACCAAATTTAACAAATTATAATTTTAAAAAGCAAACAAAATGAAGAATAATTAACAATAAATCGTTAATTTTTGCAGAACAAACTTAATTTCAGGCATTATATGATCAAAAAAAACAAAAATAAGCTCTTTTTTTAACATAAAAAATCAGACATAAACAACTCAACACTAAACGATTAACTCATTTACGTCTGATTTATACTAAACTTTTGTCGTGTTAGTGGTTACTATTGATAAACGCGAACGTAGTCGATATAAAATTTTTGAGGAAGTACATTATCATCTACTTCAGGACCTCCAAAATTTCCTCCTATGGCCAAATTTAGGATAATATAAAATGGTTTATCAAAGGGCCAGGTATCTTCATTTTTTACTTCAGGATTAAATGTATAGACTAGTGTTTGATCTACAAAAAAGTCGATTTTATCTTTTGTCCATTCAATTGCGTAAACATGATATCCTTCTTCGATAGCAGGAAAAGGGGTTCTTTTTGTATTAATGGTATTTCCGTGACTGGCTTGTGTATGCAAAGTAGTATACACCATATGTGGATCTCTGCCTATGTATTCGAGAATATCGATTTCTCCTGTTTTAGGCCATTTTACCTCATCGATATTAGCTCCAAGCATCCAGAATGCCGGCCATAAACCGTGTCCTACTGGTAGTTTTGCCCTGGCTTCGATTCGGCCATATTTAAATTCTTTTTTGCCTTTTGTCGTTATTTTTGTCGAGGTGTATTTACTGCCTTCTTTTCTGGCTTCTATAATAAGATTTCCATCCTTGAATTCGTGATTTGTTTTGGTGTAAATCTGTCTTTCGTTATTTCCGTAACCGCATAGATTTGGACATCCATCACCAAGTTCGAAATTCCAAAAAGTTTCATTCACTTCTTTTTTATTGAAATTTTCTTCCCAAACTAGTTTTCTTTTTACTTCTTGTGCAAAACTAAAACTGGTTATCATCAATAATACTATTACTTTTTTCATACAATCATTTTAAAATTAACAAAATAAGAAGGCCAGCCTTAACTGACCTTCTCACCTCATTCTTACTAATTAATTTATAATCTATTGATATACTCTTACATAGTCAATCTCCATAGAAGATTGTGTAAAAGCTGGATCAATATTGCCGCCCAGATTACCTCCCATTGCAACATTCAAAATTAAGAAGAAGTCACTATTAAAAGGTAAAGTACCGTCGTTAGGAACAGAATGAATCTGCACATCATCTACAAAAGTAGTTACTGATGCAGGACTCCAGACTGTTTTGTAAACATGAAATTCTGTTGAGACATTTGGTATCGTTTTAGAACCTGTATTGCCTTGTCCTCCTGAATGTCCCGGATAATGAAGGGTACTCAAAATAACATTTTGATTTTTACCAACATGCTCCATAATATCTATTTCGCCACAAGCCGGCCAAGGTTTTGTGGCATAATTTGAACCCAGCATCCAGATTGCCGGCCAGGTTCCTACTCCTGTAGGAAGTTTGGCTTTTATCTCGACTTTACCATAGGTGAATTTAAATTTACCATCGGTTTTAAGTCGGGTCGAAGAATAGTTGGCACCTCCTGAAGCTTCTTTTTTAGCCGTAATTTTCAGGTTTCCGCCCTGAACGATTACGTTTGTTGCTGAGTTGGTATAGTTTTGTTCTTCGTTATTTCCCCAACCACTGTCTCCTCTGCCCAGATCGTAATTCCACTTTGTAGCATCAGGCGCACCGTCTGTATTAAACTCATCAAACCAAACTAACTTTGTATAATCAGCCGGCGGTGCCTGAGTAGGTTTTGTAGTGGTAAATATATGATACCATGCCAATGCCGGATTACCGCCCATAACGGCTCTTACTACCATTCTGTTGGCTGTTATAGAAATGATTTCGTAGGTACTCTGTCCTATATAATAGCCCATAAATCCACCGTCAGAGAAGTTTATTGCTGTTCCTCGGGTTTGCGTCAGATGATCCGGGTTGTTCATTACAACCGATTCTGAGGGGCTTAATGATACGATTTTTGTTCCGCTTGCATCATATGCCAAACACGCATCGTCTGGTGAGCTTCCTCCTGCTACACTCGCAAAAGCTGCATTAAAAAATGTTGAACCACCATTATCTAATTGATATTTCACCACATCACCATCGAGAGAGAATGTTAGTACATTATCATACAAACAGCTACTTGCCGGTGAGGCTGCTTTTTCGAAAGGTGCTGCCATATAATAATTAGCAAAATAATTCTTGGTTGCATCACCATCATTTTGTCCAACACCCAAATGTCCTGGTTCTGAAGCTGACCAATACCATTTTTTAGACGTTCCGCCTGTTAAGAAGCTTACTGCTTCAGGATCGCTAAAATCACTTTGAACAGTAACATCTATCGAGGTATTTGTTTCTATCCCTCCTGTTCCTGTTGCAATAACAATTACGGTATAGGTATTAAGTCCCGGTTTGGTAAATCTTTTATCAATTGTACCTGTTGGCGCATTTACTGAGGTTCCGTCGCTAAATGCATATTTATACGATATTGCATTATTTGCCGTAGCGACAAGTTTTACTAATCCTGAGCCATCTCCGTTTGGATCTGCATCGGTTTTACCTACAATCTCGGCTTTAATTACAAGGTTTGTCGGCGCTTGTAAGTTCCCGAATTTTAAATCGTCTTCCTGACAACCTACCATAAGCAGAATCGTAAGTACGGACACGATATTTATAATTATTTTACGCATGATTACTTATATTTTTAATTGGATTGTTTAATATCATCAAAATAGTATGTTTTGCCTGTGCCATTGTTTCCAAAATCAAAGAAAAGCACTACTCTTTGATAATTATTGGCATTCACAATTCCATCAAAATCAAAAGTGAGTTCTTCCCAACCATTTGCAACTGTTGTGGTAGCATCGACTTCTTTATTTATAGAGGCATCATTTAGATTCTCTAATTTAAATTTTACTATAATTCCGGCCTGAGGTGACCAGACTTTCATTTTTAGTTTTTTAAATGTTGAGAAATTAATCGCCGTTTCAAGCGCTAGTGATGAACCTGCCCAAACTTCGGCACCATTGTTTTTTGTTAAAGCACTTACTGTTGATGACGTATTGATTCCTGATTTGTCAGGATTTGCCACTACCGCCGCTGCGGCACCACCAAAATTTCCGTAAGCATAAGTTAAGGCTGTCGATTCGAATGTTAATGGCAATACCAAAGATTCTGCTCCTGAGGTTAACTGAATATCGTCATAGAAATAATCGACACCTGTACCTGCATTACCAAAGTCAAAGAAAAGTACAACTCTCTGATATTTATTGGCGTTATCTACAGCTGAAAAGTCAAATACCAATTCTTCCCAATTGTTTGCTACTGTATTGGTAACATCTACTTCGGCATTAATATCAGGATTGGCTAAATTCTCTAATTTCATTTTAACCACAATTCCCGCTTTTGGCGACCATGCTTTGATTTTGATTTTTTTCAGAGTAGCAAAATTAATTGGTTCTCCTAATTCTAAGAAAGAACCTGCCCATACCTCTGCACCTGCCGGTTTGGTTAATTTAGCCACTTTTGCACTTACATTGCTGGCGTCTACACTAGGATTATTGGCTACAACTGTTGCTACACCTCCAAAAGTACTAAAGGCATAATTTAAGGTAGCCGATTCAAAATCAACCGGTAATAAAATTGGGTTCGAAATGGTAATCGATTCTGTATGTACCGTTGTTGCTTTTCCTCCACTTAAAGCGACCACTTTTACTTCGTAGGTTCCAATATTGGCATAGGTGTGTTTAATAGTTTCGCCTTCCATAAAGTCGACCGGAATTTCATTTGGATTTTCTCCAAAATAAACCTGAAAATAGGTTTCAAAACTCGCTTTTGCACTTACAGATGCTGATAAATTATCACCAACTACATGTGCTAATGTAACCTGCAAATTGCTTGGTGCTAAAAATGAAACTGTAACTTCCTGAGTTACTTCTGTAATTTTTCCATTTATTCCCATTGCCATAATCTTAGCCTGGTAAATACCTTCTTTGTAAGTATGTGCTACAGTTGCTCCTGCCGAAAGATAACTCGATACCGGGCTTCCATCTCCAAAATTAATTTGATATTGCGTCACGCCTTCTCCTTTAGGTAAAAAAGTTACTTTACCTGAATTATCCTGAGTAATGGTTGTGAGTGCCGATATGTTTTTTGGCGCTCCTATCGAATCGATATCGACATCGCTGCCATTACTGTCATTGGAGCAACCTGTTGCGATTGCCAAAACGAACAGACTTATAATAAAATGTAATTTTTTCATAATACTATTTTTTAATATTGAGGATTTTGCTGCCAGTTTCCGTTTGCGAATTGAATCTCTTCGATAGGAACTGGGAATATTTCATTTTTTCCTGCTTTAAAACCAGCAATTTCCTGTGCTGCTTTACCTGTACGCACTAAATCGAAAAAGCGAATTCCTTCTCCAACAAATTCAAACCTTCTTTCTGACCAAATAAAATCTGTTAGGGCTGGTCCTGAAGCTGAGATGTCATGATTTGTATCTCCAAATGCACGTCGTCTTACTTCGTTCAAATACGTTCTTGCTTTAGCATCGCCTAATCCTCCTCTGTTATAAGCTTCGGCAGCCATCAATAATACATCGGCATAACGAATCGCTCTGTAATTATTAGGGTTTGTCAGGTTTTGATCTCCAATATTAGAATCTCCCTGACGTGGTAAATATTTTCTGTTAAAATATCCTGTGTGTTTATATCCTGTACCGTAGGTTGCATTATTGGCTGCAGCCCAGGCAACAATATCCAGAATTGCAACATTTTTACGATTATCACCTACTTCAAATGCATTGGCAATTTTTGACGTTGGTACATTAAAACTATATCCTGAATCGAAAATAGGGCCTACATAATTTCTTATTCCATTAAAACCTACGGCTACGTTACCTTCACTACATTGTAAACAAGTAAAACCTGCTCCTTCTGCATCACTGTATTGTACTTCGAATACTGATTCTTTTCCATTTTCTTCTGCGTTTTCAAAAATGGTATTATAATCTGCTATCAATGAATATTTTCCTGATTCAATTACTTTATCTAAAACTTTAGAGGCGTCTGCAAATTTATCCTGATACAAATACACTTTTCCTAATAATGCCTGTGCGGCTCCTTTTGTAGCTCTACCTACTTGAGGGGCATTAGGGTTTAAATTATCGACAGCATAAAGCAAATCGGCTTCGATAGAAGCGTAAACTTCAGCAACTGATGAACGGGGAATTTTTTTCTCATCATCTAATTTAAACCTCTTATCTCCATTTAACGGAATGCCACCAAACCATTTGACTAACTCAAAATGATAATATGCTCTTAAAAAATGTGCTTCGGCCAATATTTGGTTTTTACCCGGAAAGTCTGTTTTATCTTTAAACTCCAGGATATAACTTGCTCTGTTGACTCCTGCAAACATCCAGTTCCAGACATCTTTAATATTGCTGTTTACAGCCGTGTGCGTCATTTCGTCTACTTGCTGAAAACCAACTACGTCACTCGCGCTTTCTCCTCCTGCCGCTGTATTATCTGAAGCTATTTCGCCTAACAAAACATTTATATAAGTAGATTGCAGCAAATCATATGCACCAATTAAGGCATTGTTATAATCTGATTCTGAATTAAAATAGTTCTCAGAATCTATTGAATATACAGGCTCACGTTCTACAAAATTATCTGAACAAGAAACGCTCAAAGCTCCTAAAAGCACGATTCCTAATCCTATATTTATAATATACTTTTTCATTTTCTTGGTTTTTAAAAATTTAGATTTAGTCCCATTGTATAAATCCTTGGTGTTGGATAAAATCCGTTATCGATCCCTGATCCTACAGACGATTGCGAAATATTATCATCATTTGTTGGCCCTGTAATAGCGGCCGGATCAAAACCTCTGTATTTGGTAAAAGTGTACAAATTGTTTACTCCTACATACAAACGCAATTTTGAAATCCCGATTTTATCCGAGAATGTTTTGTTTAATGTGTACCCCAATTGTACGTTTTGAATTCTTACGAAAGAGGCATCTTCTACGTAATAATCAGAAAAAAGATTGTTGTTTGTAGCTCCGGTTGTAACTCTTGGAACTGTGTTACTCGTTCCTTCTCCGGTCCATCTTCCTAAAACATAATTAGATTTGTTTACATCTGTAAGTGTACGCTCGTAGTTTCTCACCATATCATTTCCTATAGAAGCATAGGCATAGGCAAGAAAATCAAGATTTTTATAGTTAAGAGTGACATTTAATCCCATTATTACGCTTGCAATCGGGTCTCCAATATACGCTCTGTCTTTACTATCAATTACACCATCACCATTTACATCTTTAAAACGAATATCTCCCGGAGCTGTCGCTGCTCCCAAAGCTGCCTGCGATGGATGTGCTGCAATTTCGGCCTGGTTCTGGAAAATTCCGTCTGTTTTATATCCGTAAAAATATCCAATAGGTCGTCCTTTTTCCATTCTTGACGGAAGAAGAGGCTGCCCAACACCAAAACCACCTGCATCTGTATAACCAGTACTATTCGCTACTTCTAAAACTTCGTTATCGATTGTGGTGATGTTATATCCGATATTAAAATTAAAATTATCTGATATTTTGTCTTTATAATTAACTGCAAACTCGAATCCTTTGTTACGTACAGAACCTGCATTCATAGTTGGTGAAGAAGCTCCCGGAGCATAAACTCCTGTTATACCTGAAACCGGAATTTTTGGTATCAGTAATTTATCTCGTGTATCAATAAAATAATCAGCTGTAAAGTCCAGTTTATCATTCAATAAACGAAAATCAATCCCTACGTCAAACTTTTTGGCTTCTTCCCATTGTAGTTTTGGGTTTGGTAATCCGCCAATTGCTGTTCCGTTTATCAGAGCGCCATTATATACATAAGTTGCTTCTCCGTTTAATAATCCTGTATAACCATTAGGTCGTATCTGGTCATTTCCTAAAACTCCATAACTTAATCTGAATTTTAAGAAATTTAAAATACTATTATCTTTTAAAAATGATTCTTCAGAAACTACCCATCCTGCCGTAAATGACGGAAAGAAGGCTACTCTGTTCTCCGGGCCAAATTTCGTTGATGAATCCCTTCTGATTACTCCGCTTAAAAGATATTTTCCTTTAAAATCATATTCTAAAATTCCGGCATAAGAAACCCTTCTTTCATCATAACCATACGACGATACATCACGGCCACCAGCCGGACTTGTTCCTTTTGCAAGGTTTATATCGGCATATTTCCATGAATTATTAGGAACATCATAACCTGTAGCTCCAAGTCCGGATCCCCAGGATTTATAAACTGTAGATACAAGGATTGCTTTAAGATTATGATTTCCAAAAAGTGTCTTTTTATATTCTGCAATAAGATCAAGTGTGTAATCATTATCGTTTACAGTATTTTGAGTCACACTGCTTCTTGTAATATCAAACACTTTTCCGCCGTAGCTTACTTGTTTAGAAAAGTTTCTGCTAATGCTATTTCCTGTATTAAAACCAATACGAGATGTAAATTTAAACTCTTTTGTAATGTCATAAATAAAACTAACATTTCCGTTTAGTTTTCTTAGCTTATAATCATTATAAGTGTTTTCTATTTGTGCCAAAGGATTGATAATTTCAACTCCATAACCCGGTGCACTAGGAACTAAAGTATAGTTTCCGTTTTGATCACGAACAGGCAAAGTCGATGGCGTATTGATCGCATTAAAAAGTACCGAACCCAAACCATTTTCATTCAATGAATCTCTGTCTAGGTAAGTATAAATAATATTTGTTTGCAGTTTCATATTACTAGCTAAATCTGCCCCTAAAGATAGTCTTGCAGTATTTCTTTTAAAATCAGATTTTGATCCTCCAATAATACCTTGCTGACTTAAATCTGATCCGCTTAATAAATAGGTGATTTTATCTGAACCTCCGGAGATGGCGATATCATTATTAATAACCGGAGCCGGGTTGAAGATTTCTTTTTGCCAATCCGTTCCTTTTCCTAATCCTGAAACATTAGGATAAGGCAATGCTTGTCCGCCATTAGCGTAACTTTCGTTCAGTAATAATGCATATTCCGTAGCATTTAGCACCGACATTTTTCTGCTTGTTTCCTGTGTACCAAAAGAAGAGTTGAAAGAAACTTTAGTTTTAGAATTCTTTTTACCTGTTTTTGTTGTTACCAATACAATTCCGTTGGCTCCTAAAACTCCATAAACTGCTGCCTGCGCATCTTTAAGTACTGTTATCGACTCGATATCACTTGGATTTAAAATACTCAAATCTCCCTGATAGCCATCTATAAATACGGTTGCGGCATTATTTCCGTTTGTGGCAATACCTCTAATATTTATATTCATTGGTGCTCCCGGAGAACCCGATTGCGCTGTAACGCTAACACCCGCAACGGTTCCCTGCAGGGCTTGCTCTACTTTAAGAGGATGAAGATCTTCGATGGTTTTGTTGGACACAACCGTAACTGCTCCGGTAACATCTCTCTTCTTTTTGCTGCTGTATCCTAATACAACAACTTCATCAAGCGATCTGGCATCGTCAACCATTTTAACTGTTATTTTAGTTTCTGAAACCGCAACTTCCTGCGTTTTAAAACCTATATAACTTAAAACAATTACAGTTCCTTTAGGAACTCCTGATAATTTAAAAGATCCGTCGAAGTCTGTGGTTGTACTTTGTGACGAATTTTTAACTTTTACATTTACGCCCGGTAGTGATAAACCCGAGCCATCTAATACTGTACCGCTTACATCAAAAGACTGCGAGAACGCATAAGATGTAAACAGCATTAGTACGGTTAGTAATAATCTAGATTTCATAATTAGTTAGTTTTTATTGAAAGATAAATTTATCTTATCCATTTAGGAAAACGACAATTTTAACCTCAACAAAAAACATACATCATAAAAAAATAACAGGTAAATTTAATATATCTCAAAATACACCCCTATTTAACTATAAATTACGAATGTTAATTTCTTTAACATAAACACTACAAAATCACAACAAATCGTTAATGTTGAGGTAATGTATAGTTTTTTAGAAGCGTTTTTTGATGTACTATACAGCCAAAATATATTCGACTAAACCGTTTTCGTGCTGCAAATCCATTTTTTTACGCAAACGATACCTTTTTATCTCAACACTTCGAACCGAAATATTAAATAAAGGAGCAATTTCTTTTGATGAAAGGTTCAATCGCAAATAAGCACAAAGACGCAAATCGTTTGGAGTAAGTACGGGATGAAGCTGCTTGATTCTTTTTAGAAAATCTTTATCGGCATTATCAAATGCTTCTTTAAAAACATTCCAGGAATCTTCTTCGGTAATGTTTTTGTTTATTGTGCTTATAACCGATTTTATATTACTGCTATCGTTTTGACTGGTCTTTTTTAAATCTTCTTTTATAAAAGCCAACAATTCATTTTTACTGTTTAAACTCATGGTAGAAACTGCCAATTCTCTATTTTTATTGTCAACATCCTGAGAGAGTTGTTCGTTTCTAAGCTTCATTAATTGCTGCTCATTTTCGAGTTCTTTAATCTCCAGTAAAAGATTATTTTCTTCTATTAGTTTTTCTTTTTGCTTGCGATAATAATTGAGATATGCTTTGTTTACAAAATACGCCAGAACCATCATTAAAAGAAAATAAATAAACCACGCCAAATTCGTCAAATACCAGGGTTTTAAAACCACAAATGTATAGGTAGCCGTATTTTGTAAAATGGTATTGGCATATTTCGCCCTTACCTTAAAGGTATATTTTCCCGGCGCTAAGTTTTTAAAATTCACTGTAGCTTTTGTGCTCCATTCGCTCCAATCGTTCTGGAAACCCTCTAATAAATACTGATATTCTGAGTTGATGTATTTATTATATTCCGGAACTGTGTAGTTTAAAGTGATGTTGTTTTCATTCGATTTAAATTCTCCTTCATTCTGAATCGCAACATTCTTTAAGGTTTCATTTTGTTTATTAATGGTAATATCAGTTATGAAAACGGTATAGTTTTTAAAACTTAAATCCTCAATATTCAAAGTATAATAACCATCTGTGGTACCTATTAAATAAGTCGATTTCGAAATTTGTGTAATGTTCTCGAAACCCAGCATCGAATTGGTCAAAGAAGACGGAATGGGAATTACATTCTGCTTTAACTGATTGCTTAATTTACTGGCAGAAAAATAATGGATGTAGTTTTTAGAAAATAGCCAGATTTTGTTCGAATTGTCAACGATTAATTTCCCGGATGTATATTCGTCCTTTTCGAAAATAGAACTTAATACATTATCTTTTTCAAATAGTTTTGTGGTTGGATTTAATTTGAAAATTCCGTCTTTGTACGCATAATAAATAGCATTATTAAATTTGACTAAACTGGCGTTTTTACCTTTTTTAGGAGACTTATAAGTGTAAAATCCATTTGTTTTTGATAAAGTCTGATCTAGTTTTAATCTAAAAATTCCTTTGTATTCATGGCTCACATAAACATCAAAATTATTGGTGATTTCAAAATAACGCGATGAATAATCAAAACCCTGAATTTTATTTTTAAAAATCCACTGATTGTTTACTTTTTCTAAAACCGAAATTCCGTAATAATTTCCCTGAAGTAATTTATTATTTGCATTTGGAACAGGTTCAAATTTCCAGGTTCCTGAAGCAGAAAAGATACTTCTTGCCGAATCATTTGTGATAATAAAAGTTCCTGAGTCGTGACCGCAAAAAAGCGTATTATCATAAACAAAAAGAGACCAAACCTGCCCTTTTGTTCCGTTTATGAATTTAAACTCAGAATTGCTTTGAATGTTTTTGTAAAACAATCCCTGATTGGTTCCCACATACAGCAAACCATTAAAAGTAGCCGAAGCATAAACTGTTCCCAGAACTCCGGTATCATCTGTAAAACTATGTACAGGCGAGTTGATATTGATGCAATTGATTCCGTTATCGAGTCCTGCCCATAAATTGCGGTCCTTATCTTCAAAAAGAGATAAAGCGGTATTATTGCTCAGTCCTTTGCTTTGCGAAATATGATATTTCATCTTTCCCGTATCTGACAAAATAAAAATCCCGTTCGAAACTGTACCCAAAGCAAAACTTCCGTCTTCCAGAAGCTGACTGCTATATACAAAACTCGATTTTATTTCGGCGTCAACATCTGTTACAAAACGCGTTAGAGTATTTCCTGATAATTTATAAATACCGTCTAATTGTGTCTGAATTAGTAAACCATCTTCTGTGGTAAATAGGTTTACCATCGTGAATTTTTTAAGAATGGGATCATCCGAAACTAATTTGGCTTTGCCGCTTTCTATCTCAAAAAGTCCTTCTTTTATCGTTTGAAAATAAATGGCATTTTTATTTGCGAATGATTTAACCACGCCATTTTTTGGTGCAATGATTTTAAATTTCCCGGTTTTGGTATCATAAATATAAATTCGGTTTAAGGATTGAAATAAAATCCACTGATCGTATTTAAGGATATTCCAAAATTGCTCATCATCCAAAATTTTATTTTTGATGGTATCGCTGAGCGAAGTATACTTTAGTTTACCATTTGTTTGCCTTGTCCAGTAGCCAAAATTCATATAGCAACCAGTATAAATTTTATTTCCAATGACTTTTACAGATCGCATTATGGTTTCATTGGGCGTAGGATACAATTGCCAATTTGTACCGTTATATTCTAATAGACCCTCATTATTAGCGAAATACAAATAGTTCTGATCGTCCTGAGCGATCATCCAACTTTGATTTCCGGCACCATAAACAGAAGATGAATATTTGATAATGGGCGGAAACTCCTGCGAAAACAAGAGAAAACTGATTAAAAAAAGCAGAAAAGTAAATTTAGTTTTCAAATTGAGCCGTGGTATTAATTGTTACTAAAACAGTTCTAAAATAGCTTATTTTATATTGAAACTGCAAATTTTTAATAAATATGATGTAAGATATTAGATTTGATTTTACCGTAACTCAATTAGCCAATGGTTTCGGACGTGATCATATTACATCCCCGTTGTTGAAACCACTGGCTATGTTTAACAAAGAATCTCAAATATAGCGCAAGGTCTAACCTTTGGAAACAGATTTAATTCACCTTTTAGCTATTGCTTAAGTTTTATATCAATGGGAATTATGTTAAAATTTGGAACAATGCCATTAACAAAACTCAATTCAAAATTGATTACTTTTGTAAAAATTGACTTTTTGTATGCAGATTGATCTTTCTACACTCGACCCAAAACATAATATTATAATTAAAGGAGCACAGGTACATAATTTAAAAAATGTAGATGTGGCCATTCCCAGAAACAAACTTGTTGTAATTACAGGTCTTTCAGGATCAGGTAAATCCAGTTTAGCTTTTGATACTTTATATGCCGAAGGACAACGCCGTTATGTAGAGAGTTTATCCTCCTACGCGCGTCAGTTTCTTGGACGATTAGACAAGCCAAAAGTAGAATATATAAAAGGTATTGCTCCTGCAATTGCCATTGAACAAAAAGTAAATACAACGAACGCGCGTTCGACTGTAGGAACTTCGACTGAAATCTATGATTACGTAAAGCTTTTATTCGCAAGAATTGGCCGTACTTATTCGCCAATTTCAGGACTTGAAGTCAAAAAAAATACCGTTACCGATGTTGTTGCCGATGTAAAAAATATGCCATTAGACAGCAAATGGATGCTTCTGTCTCCAATTCATCTTGAAGAAGGAAGGAAACTCGAAGACAAACTAAAAGTATTACTGCAACAAGGTTTTGCACGTATTTTGGTCGATAACGAAATGGTTCGTTTAGATGAATTTACGCCTACAGAAATTCATAAATTAGACAATAAAGATATTTTATTGATTATTGACAGAATCGTTGTTAAAGACGAAGAAGAATTTTATAATCGTTTGGCCGATGCTGTACAAACTGCTTTTTTTGAAGGAAAAGGAATTTGTTATCTTCAGGAAGTAGGCTCAGATAAAAGATTTACGTATTCGAATAATTTTGAATTAGACGGCATTACGTTCTTAGAACCAAACGTTCATTTATTCAGTTTTAATAATCCTTACGGAGCTTGTCCGGTTTGCGAAGGTTACGGAAATATTATTGGCATCGATGCCGATTTAGTAGTGCCAAATACTTCCTTATCGGTTTTTGAAAATGCTATTTATCCTTGGCGAGGAGATAGTATGAGCTGGTATAAAGACGAACTGGTAAAACACGCTTACAAATTTGATTTCCCAATTCATAAACCGTATTTTGAACTAACCGAAGAGCAAAAAGACCTGATCTGGAAAGGAAACAGTTATTTCCAAGGTCTAAACGGTTTCTTTAAAGAACTTGAAGAAAAAAATTATAAAATTCAAAATCGTGTAATGTTATCGCGTTACCGCGGAAAAACAAAATGTCATGCTTGTCGTGGAAAACGTTTACGCGAAGAAGCTTCATATGTAAAAATTAATGGTAAAACGGTTTCTGATTTAGTCGATTTACCAATTAAACATTTGGTTACTTTTTTCAAAAACATTGATCTAAATGTTTACGAGCAGCAAATTGCAAAACGTTTGATGGTCGAAATCAACAATCGTTTATCATTTTTGACCGAAGTTGGTTTAGATTATTTGACTTTAAACAGAAATTCTGCCACACTTTCCGGTGGAGAATCGCAGCGTATTAACCTGGCCACTTCGTTAGGAAGCAGTTTGGTAGGATCGATGTATATTCTTGATGAACCAAGTATTGGTTTGCACCCTAAAGATTCTGAACGATTGATCAAGGTTTTATTATCGCTTCGTGATTTAGGAAATACCGTAATTGTAGTCGAGCATGACGAAGATATCATGAAAGCTGCTGATATGATTATTGACATTGGTCCTGAAGCAGGAACTTTTGGAGGTAATCTTGTTGCTCAGGGCACTTACGATGAAATTCTAAAATCAGATTCCTTAACGGCTAAATACCTTAATGGAGATTTAGAAATCTCGGTTCCTAAAAAGAGACGAAAATTCAAAAATCATATTGATATTGTTGGTGCGAGAGAAAACAACTTAAAAAATATTAATGTTACTTTTCCTCTGGATGTTCTAACGGTAATTACCGGAGTTTCAGGAAGTGGAAAAAGTACTTTGATCAAGAAGATTTTGTTTCCTGCCATGCAGAAAAAACTGGAAAACGCATCTGAAAAAGCAGGTCAGTTTAGCGACATTAAAGGTTCATTTTCTCAAATAAAACATATCGAATATGTTGATCAAAATCCGATTGGAAGAAGCTCAAGATCAAATCCTGTAACGTATATCAAAGCGTATGATGATATTCGTGATTTATATGCCAAAGAAAAATTATCTAAAATAAGAGGTTATCAGGCCAAACATTTTTCTTTTAATGTTGACGGAGGCCGCTGCGAAACCTGTAAAGGAGAAGGCTCAATAAACGTCGAGATGGTCTTTATGGCCGATGTGTCGCTGCCGTGTGAAACTTGTGGAGGGAAAAGATTTAAAAAAGAAATTTTAGAAATCACTTTCGATGATAAAAACATCAACGATATTCTAACCATGACTATCGATGATGCTATTGCCTTTTTCGATAAAAATAAACAAGCAAAAATTACCCAGAAACTTCAGCCATTGCAAGATGTTGGTTTAGGTTATGTGCAATTAGGTCAGTCTTCTTCTACTCTTTCCGGTGGAGAAGCGCAACGTATTAAACTGGCTTCGTTTTTAGTAAAAGGAGCAACAAAAGACAAAGCTTTATTTGTTTTTGATGAGCCTACAACCGGTTTGCATTTTCATGATATCAAAAAATTATTAGCTTCTTTTGATGCTTTAATAGACAAAGGACATTCGATCATTGTAATCGAACATAATCTGGATCTTATAAAATGCGCCGACTGGATTATTGATTTAGGACCTGAAGGAGGAGAAAACGGAGGTTATTTATTAGCCACAGGAACTCCGGAAGATGTTGTAAAAGAAAAGAAATCTGTTACGGGTATTTATTTAAAAGATAAATTATAGGAGAAAGATTCTGAGGGACTGAGTTGCTAAGATTCTAAGTTTGAGAAATTTCAAATAAAAAATCCAAATTCCAATGATCTTATTAATCATATTGGAATTTGGATTTTTTTTAAATTTTCGATTTAAATTTGTTAAGCGACTAAACATCGTTCTTCAAAGGGGAAACCATCTTCGTCGATGGCAACTAATACTTTTTTCTGTTTTGATGCCTCAATTGTGAGATAAAGCCATGCAAATGACCACAATCCTAAGGTTAGACAAAAAATAATGAAATTTAAACCATGATTTACTACTTTCCCGCCCTTGGAAAGGACTGCAAAAAGGAATTCATCATTTCTCTCTTCTAATGTAAATCCGTTATGAACTTTGTTTGATATCATATTAGAAAACACCTGTAAGCTCTGCTCCTGACTAAGTCCATTGTTCTTCATAATCATTACGTAAAAAAATTAATCCAAATACTGCAAAAATTACTCCACGCTTTTTAACATTTCCAGCGTAGTAATCCAACTTAATAAACATAATAACACACACTTTTATTGTCTTAAATGAGATCTTTTTTGCCCTATTAAGGAAAGTGTTGCTAAATTCTTAGCTAAAGTTAATTTTTATAAAATTAACTTCAAAATAAATTAGTGTTAAAATTTTAAGATTAGCAGCACATTATCAATTTGTTAGCTCTTATTCTTAATATTAAAAGAAGGGGCTTCGTAATCATTTCTCAAGTAACTCTCCGGAATGGTAGTATTATTTCCGTCGCGTACGGCATTATAATGCGGTGACATAATTTCGATTCCGGCTGCATTAAATGAATCCTGAATATTTTGATGCAATGAGGAATAGATCATTGGTTGCTTTGTAGGGTGTTTCGTATATACATTAATTTGATATGAAACATAAAAGTCATCCAGGCTGGTTTGCAGCACAAAAGGCGATGGAGTCTGCTCGATCATCTCTGTTTTTAATGCTGCTTCAATCAAAGCCTTATGAATATCTTTCCAGGGCACATCATAACCAATTGAAACAACGGTATGAATTAGCAATCCATTATTGACATGCTTTGTATTCGAAGAATAATTTGTAGAAGTGCTGGATAAAACTGTGGCATTGGGTATCGTAATATCTTCAAATTTTGGTGTTCTTATTCGGGTTACCAATGCTGTTTTTTCAATCACTTCTCCGCTTACATCTCCTATTTTTATAAAATCACCAATTTTAAACGGGCGCATATAGGTGATCACCAATCCTGCAACCATATTGGCAATAGCATTTGATGAGCCTAAAGAAAACAAAATCCCCACAAAAACAGAAACACCTTTGAAAATTGGAGAATCTGATCCCGGCAAATAAGGAAATATAATAACCACCATGAAGGCCAACAATAGGAACCGGATGATATTAAATGTAGGCATCGCCCAATCACTGTAAAAGCCATCAATTTTTATATTCTCTTTTTTTATCTCATCAAAAAAGAACCGGATTATTTTTATAGTGTATTTAAAAATGAAAACAATAACTACTATGGTAACAAAACTTGGTAAAAAATCAACAAATCCCATAACAGCTGATTTTGCAGGCGTAAGAATCCATCGTAATAATGTTGTCGTGTAAGCTTCTGTAGCCGGAAAAATGCTAAACAATAAAGGCAACGAAAAATACACAATCAAAACCAAAGTAAAACCTTTTACAAAGCTATACAATCGCATTAATAGTCCTTGTTGTTTTTGCGGCGAAAGAATACTGATGTTATTATAAGTAAAACCTTTAAAATATTTATCGCTGTTTTTAAGAATATGCAATCTTATTCTATTGAAAAGCCTACCTACAAAATACAAAACGATTCCGATGATAAGGATTAGCAATGCAGTATATCCCAATCTTTTAGGAAGCATCGAATAATTTTCATTTTGATAAATGACAGCTTTTTTTATGGCGTTCAAATTTCTTTTGGCAATAAAAGCGCTAGTTTGATTTTCAGCTTTTGCATCAACGTCAAGGACTGACATGATGATCAAATCATTCTTATAGATGATATCCTGAGAAATATCCGAAGGAACAACGAGAATAGAATCTTCTTCAAAAAAAGAATCTTCATATAGTTTTGTGATTTTTTCAGTAATGGCATTTGCTCTGTTTTCGGCAGAAAAAGAACCTACTTTATTATAAACATAAAAAAGCGTGTCCTTGAATGGGGTTACAGGATATCCTTTTGGTTTTATTTCAGTTGCAACTTTTTTGGAAGTTTGTAAACTATCATTTTGAGCAAAAGCCAATGAGGAAGATAAAACAATAAAGAGCGCTAAAAAACAAAGTAATTTCTTTTTCATATCTTGTTAGCAATAAGTTGGTTATCCTTCTAACAAATATAAAAACAAAATAGATTCGAATTTAAATTACTTTTTATTTTCTCAATAAAATCGTACTAAATTTTAATTCCTATTTTTCGAAAAAGCATATCAATTACTTTATTAATATCCGGAGAGATATTAAACTTATAATTTAAGCAAACGTATAAAATCGTTACTAAAATAGATTTTAACGCAATACTTATCAATTGATAAAACGGAAATTCCCAAAAGTAAAACATTAAAAACAACGCAAAAGTTAACAGCATGGAATAGATCGTTTCTTTAGAAAAAGGATATAAATCAAGCTTTTTTACAACAAAAAGCAATTTTGCCAAACTGTATAGTGTAATCGATAATAAAGTCGCAAACGCAGAACCTTTAATTCCAAAAATTGGAATAAAAATCATATTTAAGATCACGGTCAAAAACACCAAAAGCAATCCTAAATACAATACCATTCGGTAGTATTTTGTATTAAAAATGATAGCATTATTGTTTCCTAAAATTAAATCAAAATACTTCGATAATCCAATCATAAATACAACAGAGATTCCGCCACTGTATTCTTTTGGAACTAATTCATACAATTGATTGATATTGACAAAAATACATAACATTACAAATCCGCCAACCATTTGCAGATTGATAGAGGTTTTTTTATACAATTGATTCAATTCATCATGTTTGTTATCGTGCATCAATTTTGCCGTAATCGGATACACAATCTGATGCATGGCACGACTCGGAACCGAGATTACCAAAGCAATATAGGTTGCCACAGAATAATAAGCGATGTTCTCAATTTTCATGTATTGATTCAGCATCAATTTATCACCGTCTAAAAGTAAATTGGCAACACTTCCTGAAAGAATAATGAAAAAGGTATATTCCATTACGTCTTTTACATTTTGAGGTATATTGATCTGAAATTTAGGCTTTTTGACATAGAAAGCATAAAACATCGTTACTATAAAAGCCACAAAATAAATTCCTGCCGTCACATATACAAATTGAATAAGTGTCATCCAATTAAAATATAAACCTACCAAAGCAAAAGTCGAAAACAGTCTCAACCCAACTTCTTTAATAAAATTTCCAAAAACAGAATGCATATGAACTCTCGCCCAGGCATAGAATATTTCGAAATAGGCCATACAAATCCCAATAAATGGAATTAAAAACATAAACTCTTTTACAACAGGGTTTTTCTTTGTTACAAATGCCGTAATATCATCAAAGAAAAAGATTCCGATTATCCCTAACGGAATGCACATTAATATTGGAAATAAGGCTGTAAATGATAAAAACTGCTCTCTTTCTTCTTCTGTTTTATATTGAGAATAAAATTTGACTAACGTATTTTGCATTCCGATAGCAAACAAAGGCATAATAACATTCGCTGCCGAAAGAATATAATTAGTTAACGCGTAATAAGTAGCCCCCAGATAAATAGGATATAAATAAAGTGTATTAATAGCTCCAATAGCGAAACCTATATAAGTAATAATTGTATTTTTGAAAGACTGATTTAAAACAATACCCATGTTTTTTTGATTGCAGAGTTTAGATTGTAGAGTTTAGATTTTCGCTTTCTGCTCTCTATAGATTTTTAAAATTGTTTTTGCTTTTTTAATTGATCAATTGTGCCAATTGCTTAGTCAGGCTTTTTCTTGAATATTGTTGTAAACCAACGCCATGAGATTGTAATTTCCCTTCCAAAAATTGATTATAAAAGTCCAAAATTACACTTTTTAACTTCGCTTTTTCAGAATAATCAAAAAATACTCCTGTATTGGTCTCTTTAATGATATCGGCAAAATCTGATCCGTTTGGACCAATCGCAATTATTGGTCG
>Ga0247815_10000171_pt1 | contig 50365 bp, 45 predicted proteins | sample UWRJL194509B1_FD_181014 | JGI IMG/M metagenome (GOLD analysis project Ga0247815, IMG submission 181014) | Plant litter microbial communities from Arlington Agricultural Research Station in Wisconsin, United States - UWRJ-L194-509B-1 | ecosystem: Environmental > Terrestrial > Plant litter >... | reverse complement strand
TCGTAATTTTACAAAAAACAGATACTATGAATTTATCACAAGAAGATTGGGTTAATCAGCTTGCTGCTGACGAGAATGCAGTTATACTGGACGTAAGAACTGAAGACGAATTTAATGACGGTTATATCGAGAATGCCGTAAACATTGATATCAATAAAGGACAAGGTTTTATTTACAAAATCGAAGAACTGGATAAAAATAAAAATTATTATGTGTATTGCCGTTCTGGAGCCAGAAGTGCTAAAGCATGTCAGGTTATGAATGAGTTAGGTATAAATAATGCCTACAACCTGCTTGGTGGTATACTGGACTGGGAAGGCGAAACCATAAATCCATAAAAACAAAATAAAGAGGCGCAAAAAGCCTCTTTTTTCTTTTAATAAACTATTAATAACCAAACATAAAATTACCAGATTATGAGTTTAATACCGGAAGAATACCAGATTAAAACCCTTATAAACCAAGATACTTATCTTGTAAATGGCGAATTGAAACCTTGGACAGGACAAACTACTCCAGTATTTTCGACCATTTCATCTACAGAAAAATATACGCCAACATTATTGGGATCAATTCCGTTTATGGCTGAGAAGGAAGCTGCCGAAGTTGTTGAGGCTGCCAATGCTGCTTATAATAAAGGTCAGGGTTTATGGCCAACCATGAAGGTCGTAGACCGTATTAAATGCATGGAAAATTTCGTAACACAAATGAAAGAAACCCGCCAGGAAGTGGTGAAACTTTTGATGTGGGAAATTGGAAAAAATCTTGGAGATTCTGAAAAAGAATTTGACAGAACAGTGGAATATATTTACGATACTATTGCAAGTTATAAAGAACTAAACGGACGTAGTTCGCATTTTGAAAAAGTACAAGGTGTAAATGCTATGATTCGCCGCGGACCTCTGGGGGTTGTATTGTGTCTAGGACCATACAATTATCCTCTTAATGAAACTTTTTCATTGTTGATTCCAGCTTTAATTATGGGGAATACTGTAATCTTTAAGCCTGCTAAACATGGTGTTTTATGTATTTCGCCCTTGTTAGAAGCGTTTAGAAGCAGTTTTCCAAAAGGGGTTATCAATATTGTTTATGGTAGAGGCCGTGAAGTAGCTTCTCCTATCATGAAATCAGGAAAAATTGATGTTTTGGCTTTAATTGGAAATAGTAAGTCTGCAATTGCTTTGCAGGATCAGCATCCAAATAAAAACAGATTGCGTTTGATTTTAGGATTAGAGGCTAAAAATCCAGCGATTATATTACCGGATGCCGACTTAGATTTGGCAATTCAGGAGTGTATTGCAGGAAGTTTATCTTTCAATGGTCAGCGTTGTACCGCTTTAAAAGTATTATATGTACACGAATCTATTGTTGATGAATTTAACAAGCGCTTTGCTGAAAAAGTAGATGGTCTTGTATTTGGAAATCCATGGGAAAAAGGAGCTTCATTAACACCACTTCCTGAAACGGAGAAACCAAATTATATTCAGGGACTAATTGATGACGCTACTCATAAAGGAGCAAAAATATTAAATGAAAAGGGAGGAAAACATTCTGAGAATTATATTTTTCCAGCTGTTTTATATCCTGTAAACAAAGATATGCGTGTGTATCATGAAGAGCAATTTGGACCAGTAGTGCCAATTATTGCTTTTAAAGATATTAATGAGCCACTAGAAGATATGGCAGAGTCTAATTACGGACAACAAGTAAGTTTGTTTGGTAAAGATATCAAGACTTTGGCTCCGCTTATTGACTCTTTAGTAAACTTAGTTTGCAGAGTAAACCTCAACAGTTCTTGCCAGAGAGGTCCGGATGCGTTCCCGTTTACAGGTCGTAAAGATTCTGCTGTAGGAACATTGAGTATTCCGGATGCATTACGTTCATTCTCAATCCGTACCTTTGTAGCTTCAAAAGATATCGCTTATAATAATGAAATTCTTCAGGAATTGCTAAATAGCAAAGAGTCGAATTTTATTAATACCGATTATATTTTGTAGCAATCAAGGTTATATATTAATTGTAGATGCCGTCTTTTTCTTTTTTAGAATTAGACGGTTTTTATTTTAATATAAAAAGTGTATTTTCTTGTTAAATGATTTTATTGTATTATTTTTACTACTTTTTTAATTAATAAAAATGAAGTCAAAAATGAAAAAAATTACAATTATATTTCTTCTCTTATTCGCATTAAATTCCTGGTCTCAAAATGATCAAAAAATATGGCTTCAGGAAAATAAATATAATTTAGGATTATCTTACTTTCAGAAAAAACAATACAATAAAGCCATAGAACCTCTTTTATTTGCCTACAAAATAAATCCAGAATCGGAAATTGGAAAAAAGTCAAAAAATAAAATCGATTTACTTAAGCCTATTCTAAGAGAAAACCTGATTAATAAAATAATAGGGAAATGGAATCTAAATGGTAGCGAGCCAATCTGGACACGAAAAGATTTAAAAACTGCCAAACAAAATGATACTTTGATGGTAATTACCAATCAGGAAATTGCGTCTTATGTCAAAAATATAAAAACAAAAGAAACAAGGTTATTCAAAACAGATGAAATTAAATTTTATGATGGTTTTGATAATAGTAATTCTGTGACAGAAATGATAAATTCAGAAAACGAATTATGGACTTTTATAGTAGATGAATCTTTAAATAGTCTTCGTCTAATTCATACCGGTAATGTAACTTCTTCAGGAAGAGAAATAATTGATATAGATAATAAAGAATCTTATTATATTAAAATTAAATAGGACAGGGGCTGATAATTCTTGTTGTAACATTTGAAAACATCTTTTTCTTTTTAAGAATGAGATGTTTTTTTATTTTAAAATAACATATTTTCATACAGAATTGTAACTTTAAAACGAAAATAACCACTAATAATATAATTCGTATTCTATAAATCAAAATCCTGAGACCATTTATGAGAAATAAATCATTTCGATTACTGTTTATTGCCTTTTTATTTTTGGCACAAATTAGTTTCGCCCAAGAACTTTATATGCCCAGAAATATAAAAGAGGCTTACAAAAAAGGTACGCGTTCTATAGACGGAAAACCTGGGAAAAACTATTGGCAAAATCATGGAAAATATACCATGGATATTTCGCTAGATCCTAAAACAAGACTTGTCAGCGGTACAGAAACAGTCGTTTACGAAAATAATAGTAATGATACTTTAAGGAATTTAGTTGTTCGATTTGTAAATAATCTGCATAAACCATCTTCACCACGAAGCGGAACTGTAAGTGATGATTTTTTGAGTGATGGATTGACCATTACTTCCCTGAAGATTGAAGGTGAGATCTATAAAGAAGATGCAAGAAGCTGGGGTACGGTTGGGAATGTAAAAATGAAAAAAGGTATTCTTCCTCATTCTAAAGCTACAATTAATATCGATTGGAATTATCCTTTGTCTAAAGAAAGCGGAAGGGAAGGGCAAATTGATGAAACTACTTTTTTTGTAGCCTATAGTTATCCTCGTGTGAGTGTTTTTGATGATTACAACGGTTGGGACAGATTGCCACATACAGATCGTCAGGAATTTTATAATGATTTTAATGACTATGTATTTTCGGTAAAAGCACCTAAAAATTATGTGGTGTATGCAACGGGAGATTTCTTAAATCCTGACGAAGTTTTGCAACCCGAGTTTGCAGCGCGTTTGAAAAAATCATATGTAACAGATGAAATTTTACATATTGCAAACGAGACTGAACTAAAAAGCGGATTAGTAACGAAACAAAATGAATGGAATGTATGGAAATTCGAAGCGAAGAATATCTCAGATGTTTGTTTTGGGTTAAGTGATCACTATTTATGGGATGCCAGTAGTGTTGTGGTTGATAAAAAAACAAATCGCCGTGCGAGTGTGCAGGCAGCCTATGATATAAAAGGAACCGATTTTGTAAATTCGGTAAAAAACAATCAATATGCTTTAGACTTCTTTTCGAACAATTGGCCGGGAGTACCGTATCCGTTTTCTAAAATGACTGCTTTTCAGGGTTTTGCAGATATGGAATATCCTATGATGTGTAACGACTCTCAAATGGGAGACCCTGTTTTTGCACAACTAGTTCAGGATCATGAAGTAGCACATACTTATTTTCCGTTTTATATGGGAATCAACGAAACGCGTTATGCTTTTATGGATGAAGGCTGGGCAACTACTTTTGAATACTTAATTGGAATTGCAGAACACGGAAAAGAAGCTGCCGATAAATTTTATAAAGAATTTAGAGTTCAGAATTATATCAAAGATGCATCTACAGAAGAAGATCAGCCTATAATTTCGATGTCTACACAGGTTTCAGGTGCCGGATACGGAAATAATTCATATGGAAAAGCTTCTCTTTCTTATCTGGCTTTAAAAGATATGCTGGGTGATGATTTGTTCAAAAAATCATTGCACGAGTATATGGATACCTGGAATGGTAAACATCCAATTCCGTGGGATTATTTTAATTCGATGAATACAGCTTCAGGACAAAATCTGAATTGGTTTTTTAATAACTGGTTTTTTACGAATAATTACATAGATCTTTCAGTCAAAAATGTTGCTAAGAATGTAGTTTCAGTAGAAAACGTTGGTGGTTTTGCAGTTCCTTTTGATGTAAATGTTGTTTATACTGATAATTCGACAGAAACCTTACATCAGACTCCGGAAATCTGGAAAGCCAATCAAAAAAGAGCCACTATTGCATTAAAAAATAAAAAACAAATCAAGAAAGTAAATTTAGACGGCGGTATTTTTATGGATGCCACGCCATCAAATAATACTTTGATTGTAAAATAATACATAACCATGTCGGGAGAAAAAGATTTAGAAATATTGCTTAAAAGTATTAAACCGGAACACGTTTCAGGAGATTATGTTTTTTGTAAAGTAGAGAAATTTGAAAATCTGGATTTGAATAAGGTTGTAATGTTATTCAAAGAAAAAGAAGCCATTACATTAATTCTAAAAAAAGAAATCGCCGATCAGTTACAATTAGATTATTCGGTTGTAATGTCCTGGATAACACTTACAGTACATTCTTCACTAGAAGCTGTTGGCCTTACAGCAGCATTTTCCAAAGCGCTTTCAGAGCAGGGAATCAGTTGTAATGTTGTAGCTGCTTACTATCATGATCATATTTTTGTCAATCAAAAAGAGGTACAAAAAGCAATGGAAATTTTACATTCATTTTCGGCTTAAGTTAGTCTTACATATTTTATTCCTTCCTATTAAAAGAGAGAATCTAGCTGTTTAGATTCTCTCTTTTTTTATTTAATGCAGGAAAGTTTTTGGTAAAAAAATAAGTAATGCGGTAAAAGTTTTAGAATTAAAAAACTAGGTTTGCAAAAAAAAATAAAACCTACTACAAAAAATGAAAAAACTTTTACTCTTAATTGTTTTATCAATTGTTTCTAAAACATTTGCTCAAAACGATTCGAAAACCGCATTTCAAAAAAGCCGATACGAATTAGCTATATCGTACTATAAAAAAGCTGATTTCAAAAAAGCCCTTGATTTATTTCACCTTGCTTCCAAAATTAAACCTGATACCGAAATTGCTAAAGAATCCATTCAAAAAGTAGATACTTTGAAAACGGTTTTGAGAGAGGCTATTTTAACTCAGGCTTTAGGAACCTGGAAAATGAACGGAGATAAACCGGTTTGGGCGTCTAATCAAAATGAAAAAAGTGTAGAAAAAGATACTGAGGAATTTATCGCAATTATGCCAACTGAGATTTTATTTTATGAGAAGAATAAAAAGACACAGGAAAAGAAATTAATCAAAACAGAACCTTTGGTTTATTATAATCAACATGAATCTGATGCATTATTCTCGGATGTAATTTTATCAGATGGAACAATATGGAATTGTTCGATTAATGAAAAATCAGATGAACTTCGTGTAATAAATGTTGGTAAAACAAGCGATAACGGTGTTGAGAAAATAGAAAACAATAACATAGAACGTTTTTATGTTAAAGTAAAATAAGAAGAAAGGGAATCTAAAATAATCAGATTCCCTTTTTTTATGTTTAATTTCTTTTTTATAAAAACTTAAAACCAAGCGAAATATTAGAAACCGCAGTTTTTACATTTCTGCCCGAAGGATCAAGATCTGTAACTCCGGCGAGATACCTGTAATCTAAAGTCAATTTCCATAAATCAACACCAACTCCGCCAAGAATGTTGCTGTTATTTTTTTCAAAAGCAATATAATTCAAGCTGTTATTGGCTTTAATATCAGAGTAACTTTTCCAGTTATATCCGGCAAAAATGCGAACATTTCCTAGTTTTCCTAAAGGAACAACTTTAAAACCAATCAGTAAGGTAGCATCAGTTCCTGATAATTTATATTCAGTTTCTCCAATTCCGGTTTGCGAAAGACTAAATTCTGATTTAGCATAACCAAATTCTGCCTGTCAATAAAAAAGCAATAAATTTACCCGCGCAAATCCCGCAACGCCATATCCAGTTCCGGAGCTTTTAGAACTGAAATCATCCGTAAGCGGAGAAGTAATATTATAAGAAAACTGAGGTCCAAATTGTATCAATTGCGCAAAACCATTCGCACTAATACATAATAATGCTGCTAAAATGAACTTTTTCATAACTGGATTTATTTGTTTTTAGATAGCATAAAAATAAATATTATTACTTAGAAAAGAATGATTTATCTTATTTATTTGAGGTATGTTTTTGATAGTGAGTAAAATGTGTTTTTAGTTAATTAGAAAAATAGGATTTGCAAATCCTGTAAATTTGTATAGTTGATGAAATAATGATTTATGGAAATAAAAGCAATTGAAGCCTCGCAAACCTGGCAAATAAGGCATGAAGTAATGTGGCCGGATCATCCTTTTGAATTTGTACAACTAGAAGAAGATAATCTAGGATTGCATTTTGGTGTTTTTGATCATGAAAAATTAGTTTCGATCGTTTCCTGCTTTATTGTTGATGATGAAATGCAATTTAGAAAATTAGCCACTTTAATAGAATTTCAGGGAAAAGGAATTGCTTCTCAGCTTCTAAACTATATTTTGAAACTTGCAAAAGAAAAGAATTTGAACAAAATGTGGTGTAACGCCAGAACAAACAAAAAAACTTTTTATGAGAAATTCGGAATGAAAGATACTCATAAAACTTTTGTTAAAGCAAATCAGGAATTTACAATAATGGAAATTTTACTATAAAAATATAAGCGAAATTATTGAATTAAAATAAACAATATCAAATAATTATGTTTTTGATGATTTTAAATAAGTAATCTTTTTCTTTCGTATAAAACTTATTTTTATTAAGGATTTTTAAGATAATTGGACATAAAAAAATAGCGATTTAATATATTTCGTAAATAAAAAATCAATGAAAACGTTTTCGTTTTTGTTAAATGTTAAAGCTTATAAAAAAATCTTTTTTTGTTTCGATACTTTGCTTACTTTCGCACCCAAATGAGAAAGTTAATAGTATTTTTAGTATTCATGAATTTGCTTCTGCTTGGCGGAGGGCAATATCTTAATGCGGGTACTCCTAAAAACTTTCACCATCATACTCTTGAGAAAAAGCACCGAGTGAAATTCACCAATCAGGATCAGGGCAGTTCAATCATTGAAGATGCCGATGTAGATCTTGAAGAAGAATATCTTGGAAGTGATGATCTTAAAGATGGACTTACGAATAAGTTTTTTGCAACAAACTACAGTTTACTTGACAATTGGTACTTATCCTTTTCAAGTCAGACTATTGTAAATGATTACAATCGTTTTAAAATCTTCGTGCCATTCTGTGGCCAGTCAAATCCTATTTACATTACCCAACAGGTTCTAAGAATTTGATTCAACAGTATACATCGGTTACCTAAGTTGTAATCCTGCATATCTTGTTGATGTATATTTTTTTTACTTCTTCTTATATGAAAGTTAAGTTATAACTAAGGCTGCCTGATGCATTTTTTCATCTAAAGGAATCACTGTATTCCAAGCATTCAATCGCTTAATTTCCATTAAAATCATGAAAAGAATTATCTTGTTCACAGGCTTATTTGCCCTTGTGTGCCTTACTAGTTGTACAACTAAAAAAGAAGAAAAAGAAGAAGCAGAAAAATTCACGGTGACCAATCCGGTTAGAATTGATACTTCGTTTACGAAGGAGTATGTTTCGCAAATTAAATCTGTTCGAAACATCGAACTTCGCGCCCAGGAAAAAGGGTTTTTACAAAATATTTATGTTGATGAGGGACAGTTTGTAAAAAAAGGACAGCTGTTGTTTAAAATTATGCCAAACATGTATCAGGCTGAATTGCTTAAAGCACAGGCTGAACAAAAATCAGTAGAAATTGAATTGCAAAATTCAAAATTACTGGCAGATAAAAATATCGTTTCTAAAAACGAATTAAGTGTGGCCCAGGCAAAATTACAATCTGCAAAAGCTGAGGTTGCATTGGCAAAACTTCACTTATCATTTACTGAAATCAGAGCTCCGTTTGACGGAACTATCGACCGTATCCCTTTAAAATTAGGAAGTCTTATCGACGAAGGCGAATTATTGACAAGTCTTTCAGACAACAGTCAGATGTTTGCTTACTTCAATGTATCAGAACCTGAATATCTACAATACCAAACAGATGTAAAAGATCGTGCTGACAATAAAGTTAGCCTTGTTTTAGCGAATGGAGATATTTTTAAAGAAAAAGGAAACGTAGAAGTTATCGAAAGCGAATTTAATAATGAAACCGGAAATATTGCATTTAGAGCAAGATTCCCTAATTCAGCAAAATTACTTAGAAATGGCGAAACCGGACAAGTTCAAATGTTAGTTCCTCTTAAAAATGCTATCGTAATTCCGCAAAAAGCGACTTACGAAATTCAGGATAAAAAATATGTTTTTGTTGTTGATAAAAACAATAAAGTAACGTCAAGAGAAATTACAATTACAGGCGAAATACCTGATTTGTACGTGATTAAAACCGGACTTACTGAGAACGACAAGATTTTACTTGAAGGAGTTCAGAAAGTAAAAGAAAACGACAAAATTAAATTCGAATACCAAGCTCCTCAAACGGTTATCAATCATTTGCGCGTAAAAGCAGAATAGGTTTAATCATTAAAAAAATATAAAAATGTTTAATAAATTTATTCAAAGACCTGTATTGTCGATAGTAATATCGCTTATAATTGTCTTTTTAGGAATATTGTCGGTGTTGAATTTACCAATTACCCAGTTTCCTTCCATCTCTCCTCCGATGGTAAACGTTACAGCAGATTACCCTGGATCGAATGGAGAGTTAATGATTAAATCAGTAGTTATTCCGCTAGAAAGAGCTCTAAATGGAGTTCCCGGAATGAAATACATGACTTCTGATGCAGGAAATGATGGTGAAGCAAGTATTCAGGTTGTATTTAATTTGGGTACAGATCCTAATCAGGCTGCAATTAACGTTCAAAACCGTGTAGCTTCTGTTACAAATAAGCTACCTCCATTGGTAGTTCGAGAAGGTGTAAAAATTACTCGTGAAGTTCCGAGTATGTTAATGTACGTGAATCTTTATAGTACGGATAAAAATACCGACATGAAGTTCTTGTACAACTACGCTGATATCAACGTATTATCTGAACTAAAAAGGGTAAACGGTATTGGATCAGGAGATATCTTGGGAACACGTGAATATGCCATGCGTATTTGGTTAAAACCAGATCGTATGTTAGCTTATAAAATTTCTGCAGATGAGATCATGGAGGCTTTATCAAGTCAGAGTTTAGAAGCTTCGCCTGGTAAAACAGGAGAAAGTTCAGGTAAGCGTTCTCAGGCATTTGAATATGTATTAAAATATTCAGGGCGTTTTACAACCAAAGAACAATACGAGAATATTGTGGTAAAATCAAACGCTAACGGGGAACTTTTACGTTTGAAAGATGTTGCCAAAGTAGAATTTGGAAGCTCGATGTATGATATTTATTCGAACTTAAACGGAAGACCATCGGCAGCGATTGTATTAAAACAGTCTTTTGGAAGTAACGCGAATCAGGTTATTGAAGACGTAAAAGCTAAGTTAGAAAAGATTAAGCAAAAATTTCCAAAAGGAATGGATTATGAAATTTCTTATGACGTTTCTAAATTCCTTGATGCTTCTATCGAAAAAGTAATTCACACTTTGATTGAAGCGTTTATTCTGGTTGGTTTGGTTGTATTTCTTTTCTTAGGCGATTGGCGTTCTACAATTATTCCGGCTATTGCGGTACCGGTTTCCCTGATAGGAACTTTTATTTTCATGACTTTCTTTGATATTTCATTGAACTTAATTACGCTATTTGCTTTGGTATTAGCAATTGGAGTCGTCGTCGATGATGCGATTGTTGTTATCGAAGCCGTTCACGCCAAGATGGAAGAGGAACATCTTTCTCCGCTTAAAGCGACCAAAAAAGCGATGCACGAAATTGCAGGAGCTATTGTTGCGATTACATTCTTAATGGCGGCAGTATTTATTCCGGTTGCGTTTATGTCAGGTCCTGTTGGAGTTTTCTACAGACAGTTCTCGATCACGATGGCAACAGCAATTATACTTTCGGGTATTGTGGCTTTGACTTTGACACCAGCACTTTGTGCAATGATGTTAAAAAACAATCACGCTACACCTAAAAAGAGAACACCTGTAAATAGATTTATTGATGGTTTTAACAACAAGTTTAATCTTGCACAAGGAAAATACCAAAATGTACTAGGTAAAATTGTAAACAGAAGAGCCGTTACTATTATTGCCCTTTTAGTTTTTTGTGCCGGAACATGGTTAATTAGCAGCACAGTTCCTTCAGGGTTTATTCCAAATGAGGATCAGGGAATGTTTTATGCTATTATACAAACGCCTCCAGGTTCATCATTAGAAAGAACAAATAATATTGCTGAGAAATTACAAAAAATAGCCGAAACGGTAGACGGAGTAAAATCGGTTTCTTCATTGGCAGGTTATGAAATTTTGACAGAGGGTACGGGATCTAACGCCGGAACATGTTTGATCAACTTAAAAGACTGGAGCGATCGTAAACAATCTGTACAGGAAGTTATGACCGAACTGGAAGAAAAATCAAAAGATATTCCAGGAGCCAACATCGAGTTTTTCCAGCCGCCTGCAGTACCCGGATATGGAGCAGCAGGAGGATTTGAACTTCGTTTACTGGACAAAACAGGTTCTGGTGATTTCAAAAAAATGGAAGCTGTTAATAAAGAGTTTGTAGAAGAACTGAACAAACGTCCGGAATTATCGAATGTGTTTAGTTTCTTTAGTGCGAGTTTCCCTCAATATATGATGAAAGTCGACAATGATCTGGCACAGCAAAAAGGTGTTTCTATCGAAAATGCCATGAATACTTTGTCAACTCTTGTAGGTAGTAACTATGAAATTAGTTTTATTAAATACGGAATTAATTATAAAGTTATCGTTCAGGCATCTCCTGAATATCGTGCTCAGCCGGATGATATTTTAAAACTTTATGTAAAAAATAATCGCGATGAAATGGTTCCGTTTTCTGCTTTTATGAAATTAGAAAAAGTGTACGGTCTTTCAGAAATTACGAGACATAACATGTACAATTCTACTGAAATTAGTGGTGGCCCCGCTGTTGGATATAGTTCAGGTACCGCTATTAAAGTGATTCAGGAAGTTGCAGAGAAAAAATTACCAAGAGGATATGATATTGACTGGGCAGGTATTTCTGCCGATGAGGTGGCTCAGGGTAATCAGGCAATTTGGGTATTTATGATCTGTTTAGGATTCGTATATCTTGTATTAGCAGCTCAATATGAGAGTTTTATTTTACCATTATCTGTAATTCTTTCTTTACCGGCAGGTATTTTTGGAGCTTTCTTATTGCTGAAATTAACAGGATTAGAAAACAACATTTATGCTCAGGTAGCGATGGTAATGCTTATTGGTTTACTAGGTAAAAATGCCGTACTGATTGTAGAGTTTGCGATACAGCGACATGCAGCAGGAAGATCAGTGCTTGAAGCCGCAATGGAGGGAGCGAAAGCGAGGTTCCGTCCTATTCTGATGACTTCATTTGCTTTTATTGCGGGATTATTGCCACTTGCTTTTGCTAGTGGTCCGGGTAAAATTGGTAACAGAACCATTGGTACTGCAGCTGCCGGAGGTATGCTTATAGGTACTATTTGTGGGGTATTTGTAATTCCGGGTTTGTATTTCATTTTTGCTAAAATTGCAGAAAAGCATAAACTGGTAAAAAATGAAGAAGAAAATCCATTAACAGAAGAAATTGATGATAACCATGTATAAATTCAAATCATATCAATATGGTATTGCGTTAGGTATATGTCTTACGGTTGCAGGGTGTAAAGCCCCTGCGCCTGAGGCAGCGCCTACAACCAGTACACCAGTTCCTGAATCGTTTGGTACAACAACCCAAACTCAGGACGCAAACAATAATACCTCAGCTTTAGTCTGGAAAGATTACTTTAAAGATCAAAATCTGGTTGATTTAATTGATGTTGCCCTGAAAAATAATCAGGAATTAAATATCACTTTACAGGAAATTGAAATTGCTAAAAATGATATTCGTGTAAAAAAAGGACTTTTATTACCAACAGTTGGTGTTCGCGCCGGAGCTGGAGTAGAAAAAGTAGGTAGATATACCAGTCAGGGTGCGGGTGATGCTACTACAGAAATCAAACCGGGAATAGAAACTCCTGATCCGTTGGGAGATTTTACCATTTCGGCTTACGCCAATTGGGAAGTGGATATCTGGAAAAAATTACGCAATTCTAAAAAAGCAGCATTAAACAGATATTTGGCTACAGTTGAAGGTAAAAACTTTGTGATTACCAACCTTATTGCTGAAGTTGCTGATTCTTATTACGAATTATTGGCCTTAGATACGCAGTTGGATATTGTAAAACAAACAATCAAATTGCAGACCAATGCTTTAGAGATTGTAAAAATCCAAAAGCAGGCTGCAAGAGCAACAGAACTTGGTGTTAAGAAATTTGAAGCAGAGGTGTTGACTTCTCAAAGCTTGGAGTTTGGAATTTTACAGCAAATCAAAGAAACAGAGAATAAGATCAACTTTTTGTTGGGTAGATATCCTCAGGAAATCAAGAGAACAAATGCTAACAACTTTTTAAGTTTGTTACCGGCTGCCGTAAGTTCAGGAATTCCGTCTCAATTATTGGCGAATCGTCCTGATGTAAAACAAGTCGAATTAGAATTGGTAGCTTCAAAATTAGATGTAAAAATAGCCCGCGCTGAGTTTTATCCGTCATTGGATATTTCGGCGGCATTTGGAGTGCAAGCTTTCAAACCTGCTTATTTGTTTACGTTTCCGGAATCAATTTTATACTCGTTAGCGGGAGATCTTGCTGCACCGTTGATCAACAGAAATGCGATCAAAGCAGAATTTGCAAGTGCAAATGCAAGACAACTTCAGGCGTTGTATAACTACGATCGTACGGTTTTGAATGCTTATTTAGAAGTTTCGAACCAACTTTCTAAAATCGAAAATCTTCAAAAAGGTTATGATCTTAAATCGAAACAAGTAGACGCTTTAAATACTTCTATTGATGTTTCAAACGATTTGTTTAAATCAGCAAGAGTAGATTATTTCGAAGTGTTGATGACACAACGTGATGCATTAGAAGCAAAATTAGAATTGGTTGATACCAAAAAAGAACAACTAAATGCCGCTGTCCATGTTTATAGAGACTTAGGAGGCGGATGGAAATAATATTGCCTGTTAATTTGTAGAAGAAAAAGCCTTTCAAGAGTAAAATTTTGAAAGGCTTTTTTGTAATTATCATGCCTAAATTTAATTTGACTATTTGGGCATTACTATTTTTGCTCTAAAGCCTTTGCCAGGTTCGGTATCAAAATCGATAGTTCCTTTAACGGCCTGAATACGGGTTTCCATGTTTTGGAGTCCATTTTTTATCATCAGGTTTTTTTCGCAGCCTTTACCATTATCAGTATAATTTATTACAATTGATTTTGGATCACTTTCAAATTTTATAACCACCAGATTTGCCTCGCTGTGTTTCTTCATATTCACCATTAGTTCCTGTAAAACTCTGCTAATGGTAATCTTTTTTATTTCATCGATACTTTCCCAGTTGATACTTTCTAAATTAGTAACCATGATATTTCTTTCGCTGGTATTATAGGTCGAAAGCATATCTTTTAAGCTTTTTATAAAATCGGTACCAGTCTCAATTTTATTGTTTTCTCTTGAAATTCCTCTCACACGCCCGTAGATATCATCTAATTTCTGGAGTAGATTTTCTTTGGTACTTTCTGTAGATAAAGGCTGAGATTCAGCAAAAGCAATCACATGAAATACATCGTTCGCCAATTCGTCATGAATTTTTTTGGCAATTCGGGTTTCTGTGTTATAGGAAGTCTTAAATTCTATTGCTTTGTTTTTATTTTTATAATAACGTATTAAAATGAAGATCAATATGACTAAAAAAACAAAGATAATTACAAATACAATTCGCAGATAAGTGGCTTTTTGAAGCGATAAAAGATTTTCTGCTTTTTCTAAGCGAAGTTTTGCGTTTTCATCTTTTTCTTTTTTTGCATCGTATTTTATTTTTGCAAACTTATTTTTAAAATTATTTCTAACCTTAATGATACTGTCGTTTAAAGTAAAATACCTTTGTACATATTTGCCATTCTGCGCACTGTGATCATTTGAAATTAGAATTTGCAGCGCTTCTAATCTTTCATCAACACTATTTAGTTTTGTGGCTGTATTATAAGCCGCAAGAGCATTTTCATTTGATTTTTGAATGTCTTTTTGAGCATAATAATCGGCAAGGTGTAGATAACTTGCAATACTACCATATGTATCTTTAAATTCGTTTCTTATCTGGAGTGCTTTATTCATTAAAGAAAAACCTTTTTCATCCGTTCCTTTTTTAAAATAAGCATAACCCAGGTTATCTATAAGTACAACATCTTCGGTCGCCTGAGCTTCCTCCTTTGATATTTTTTTGCTTAAAATTGATTCTAAGAGAGCAATTGCGTTATCGTATTTTTTTTGTTGGATATAGACCGCTGCAATATTGCTTAAAGGGTCTAGCTTATCAAGAGAATCCTTATAATCATCTGCCGCTGCTTTATAGTAACTAATGGCATCATCATAAAGAGAAAGTTCTTTGTCCGCAATACCTAATCTATTATTAATTTCAGCAGTATAAACACTCTTTTTTTTTACGTAAGATAATGCTTCGGTTACAGTTTCCTTACTTCCGTAGTAATCTCCGTTAACTTGTTGAATTGATCCCATTAAAATAAGAGCATAGCCTATGTTGGCACTATCTTTTAAAGTTTCATAAAGTATTTTTGATTTATTGAATTCATCAAAAGCAGTGTTGAAGTTTTGTTTATTATAATTTTCAAGAGCTTTATTCCGTAAGGTAAGGGCTTCTTTTTTTATGGATTCTATGTTTGTATTAACGGTCTTTTCTTCCTTACAGGAAAAAAGAAAAAGAAATGTAATAAAATAAAAAAACGGGGACCGTAACATATAAATTTACTTTCCCCGAAAATAGTAATTAATTAGATACTAAATAATATATATTTAGATTAAGTTGGAGGTGGCGGCACTTTACCTTTATCATCCGGACCATCCGCATAAGTTGCTTTTATAGGATTAACAGCTTTTTCTGTATCCTTTTTTGGTTGGCTCTCGTATTCGTCAGGAGTACAAGAAAATATAGTGAACAATAATGCAAAAGCGATAAATAGTATAAATTTTTTCATTTTGATTTAATTTAGAAATTAGACATAGGTATTGCTGTCCGGATTTTATCCAGAGCTTGTTTGGAGCAATACCAAATTGATTTTTAGGAAGTAGATCGTGTAGAACAGTAAGACGTTATTTATACTTCCTAGATAAACTCGGTCTTACGGTTTTTACACTGTTAGTTCGAAATAGTTTTTATTTTTGTTTTAGTCTGCAGACAAAACCTGAACTAATTTCTATGGCAAAGGAAAGGCGCTTTTAGGCCTTTGTTGACAAGGGATTCCCAGAATTCCCACGTTTTCCTGAGATTCCCAGGAATTCCTAAAAACAAAATACAATGCATAGTAAATTTAGGCTCGTTAGAACGCGTTAGTTGAATGAAAAACCAATCTGACCTTTTATTATATAGATACAAAAAGTCCTAAAAAGGTTGGATTTGATTATTAAAAAAGATGAAAATTTTTCATTGAATAAATCAATACATTGAGATTAATACCAAAACAAATCTGATTGTTGCAAAACGAGAAATAAATCATAGAAATACATTTAGTTTAGTGAAAAATGAACATGAAGATTCGAAAGAGAATCCTGAAAAAGGAAATCTTTTCTGTAATGTCAGGAATATATTTGCTAAAACAATAGCTCAGAAATATATCCGGGAAAAATAATTATGATTGAAATTGGAGCGATTGCTCTGGTGTAATCTGCGTGTTTCTATTTTGCGCAGAGAGAAGATTCATTTGAAAAATTTCGAAATGAAATTGGAAAGCATTTTGAAAAATAAAATGCCTGAAGTTGTAAAAAGGACAATTTTTTGAGGAGTAATCTGGCTGTTGAAATAGTTTGTTTTTTGGCATATATTATCTTTTATTTATACTATAAAGATAAGAAAAAACAACTGTTAAACCTAATAAATACAAGGGAAATAGCCGTTTTTCGTGCTTTTTTTTGCAATTAATTTTTAGATTTTTTCTGGTTCTAATTACTCATTTTAAAGCAAAAAAAACTGCCTTTTTTCAGCGGTTGGATTGTAATAAAATTATCTATATTTACTCTTTGTGTATAAATATTTTTAACACATAGAAACATAGAATTATTGAACTCAAAAAAGTCGTTTCACTCGCATAAACACATATAGCTATGTGAGAGAAACGTGTTTCTTTTTGATTTACTTTTTTAAGAATCCTACAATCTATGTTTCTATGTGTTTAATTAAATTTTCATACATTATACCCAATGGATTATATTTATAAAAATATTTCATTAGGTTTTAATTTCTATTCACTATCTTTTTAAAAACATCTTTATGAAAAAGCTTCTACTACTATTCATTGTTTTATGCACTTTTGGTTGTAAAAAATATGTTGTCTCATTTGAGCAGCCAACAGATATGAAATTGGATAACTTAAAACTCGAAGTGCTTCTGGATAAAAAGAAAGTTCAGGACGTTAACTTAAAAGCGACAACTGCAATGCCCAATTATGATACGGCAGAACTGCCGGTCTCAGATGTAGGGAAACATTTGCTTCAGGTGAAAGTAAGAGATACTATCTTTAGTTTTGATATAAATTATCCCGAGGAAAGATATATTCTTGCGACAGCTCATTTAAAAAATAATGGCAAGATTACTATTGGAATCTTAAAACAACAATATCCTTTTAGAGTTCAACGATAAATGATTGTATTTCAAATGTAAAAAGCCTTTCACGACTTAATAGCGAAAGGCTTTTTATATTTTGAGGTATCAGGTTTAAGATAAGAAATCTTTAAACCACAATCCAGAATGTTTAATGGTTCGTTGCTGCGTGTCGAAATCGACGTGAATTAAGCCGAATCGGGCGTTATAACCTTCGGCCCATTCGAAGTTATCGGTAAGACTCCAGACAAAATACCCTTCGACATTTAGGCCATCTTTTCTGGCTTTTAGAATTTGCTCTAAATGATCCTGAATATAATGGGTGCGTTTGATATCGTAGACTTTTCCGTTGCTTAAAGTGTCAGGGAAAGCAGCACCATTTTCTGTAATGATAATTTTTTTAATGCCTTTATATTCGTTGAATTTTTTCAGGACGTGATATAGGGCAGGAGGATAAACTTCCCAACCCATTTCGGTTGAAATTACGTTTCTCTTTTTGGCACTTATTAGTTCAGCGCCTATGTACGGAATCAACATAGATGATTTTACAACTTCACGGGTGTAACATTGCAGGCCTATAAAATCAAAATCGAAAGATAAATTGTCGAGATCATCGTCTAAAATATAGTTATTGAGTTTCTTTAATACCGGCAAATCACTCTGCGGATAACCCAATCCTAAAATAGGTTCTATAAAAGTTCTGTTCAGTAAAGTGTCTACACGTTTTGCGGCTTCAATATCTTTAGGGCTTTCTGTTGCGGCTTCGATATGCGTGCAGGAGAAAGTTGTACCAATATTCGCTTCGGGAATTCTGTTTCTCAATATTTTCGCGCCGGCAGCAGTAGCGAGTGTTACGTGATGCATGGCTTTAAGATAATTGGTGATCCCTTTTTTGCCCGGAGCGTGAATACCCAAAAAATATCCTGCGCCGGTAAACACAGAAGGTTCGTTGATCACCATCCAGTTTTTTACGCGATCTCCAAAATATTGAGCACAAACTTCGACGTACTCTGAAAACCAGGAAACTGATTCGCGATTCGTCCAGCCGCCTTTTGTTTCTAAGGCATGTGGCAGATCCCAATGATAAAGTGTAATCCAGGGTTCTATTCCGGCATCTAATAAAGCATCGATGATTTTGTTGTAGTATTCGATACCGGCTTGATTTACAGGATGAACTCCTGTAGGCATGATTCGGGGCCAACTGATCGAAAACCTAAAATTCGGAATATTTAATTCCCGGATTAAGTCGATATCGTTTTGGTACGAATTATAAAAGTCACAAGCGGTTAAAGCATGATGTCCGTTTTTTATTTTCCCTTTTTGAGACGTAAAAACATCCCAGATCGAAGAACCTTTTCCGTCGGCATCGTGTGCTCCCTCAATTTGGAAAGCGGCGGTTGAAACACCCCACAAGAAATCATCTCCAAATTGGTCTTTGTTCAAAAATGAGTTCTCTATTTTATTCATTCAAATAAGTATTTCCTTTATTTTATTGTAATTTATTAATGAAGGAAAGACGATTGCATAGCTCTTAAAAACAGCCATTCTTTGAATGAAACCAGAAAATTTAGGTTGAAGAATTTCATAACGTTTAGTTTTAATCAAATTAATAAAACTAATGTGAATTTAACGTAAAGTGATTATTATCAAATGATTAAATAATAAAAATGGGAGGATGTTTAATCTTCCCATCCACAAAGTGTAAGGCCTAAACCTTGTGCCTGTTTTAGTGATGTTTTTACAGTTTCGTGATTGCAAGATGATAAACCACGACAGGTTTGGCTATAATGGTATTTTTTAGCACCAGTTGGGCCACAAATATATACAGTGGTTTGAGGAGGTGTAAAAGAAGTTAAAAAAATAAATAGTAAGAGTAAAGAATATTTCATCAGTGTTTTTATTTGACAATTAATTGGTATTTATTTCCATTTAAATCGGTGGCATTTAGTTTTCCGTATGAAATCCATTCAGTTTTAATTTCAATATCAGGAATAGTATCGCCAAGTAAAATTCCTGCGCCATACTTTCCTTCAACATTGATATTCCCAAAAACCGAATCGCCATCAATGTTGATTCCTTTTACATCATAATTGTATTCGTATTTTCCGGGATTTCCGGTTCTGTATTTGTATTGGTAAGTATCGTTGACATGATACGTTTTTGCTTCTTCGGCAGTAATTGTTTTTCGATCATCGGGCGTAATTACTTGTTTTAAAAACGAATTAATTTCCGGTGGAGGAGGAGCAGAAGCTTTTTTGCAGGATAAAAACGTAAATAATAAAAATAAGATGAGGTAGTTTTTTTGCATAGGCTTTTTGGATAAAGAATTAAATGTATGGTCAATGTTGTCCGGATCTTAATCAAAAAATAATAAGATACTTTGTGGCGCTAAATCTAATTAGAAATACTTTGATTAAAATGCGTATTACTACTTGATTTTTAGCCTTTATCAGTTTCGTAAAGTGCAACTGTTTCTAGGAGTTCTTTTTCGTATTGATAAATGTCGTCGATGGTTGAAATAGGTAATTTGGTTTCGATTTTATTTTCATTAAATAAACTGATGTATTTTTTTCCACCGTTCAAATGTAACCTGCACAAAGGTTTACGATTATTATCGTCCAACAAGATTCCGAAATAAGATTGTGTATCGCGATGTACGATTCGGTTAGTAGGCAGTTTTCTGCGCAAAATGGCAACCACTATGCGATAAGCATCCAGTTCTTCTTCGGTGGTTATAGTTTTAGAATCATCTTCAACGATTACAGTTTCTTCGTCTTGCTGTTTGATAGTTTCTTTGGTCAAGGCAGCATTAAGACGATCATTAATTTTATCATTAATATACTGGCTTACTGATTTCTGAACTAAATCTTTAAATTCATCGACTACTTTTTCAGTAAGTCTTCCTGTATAAACTTTATTGGCAAAAAGTCGGGTAAATTCGTTAGAAGGACTTTCTAACTCGGCATTAATTTGCTTTTTGATTTCTTTGATATATTTAAGAGAACTCGCATTGCTTACAATATTATTGACATCGAAATTGGCTTTGTGAAACTTTGCAATTTCATTGATTGTATTTTCTTTAAGATTGGTAATATCAAATTCCAGGAATGGTTTCTCATCCATTTTATTCTGATCGTCTAAATCAGTAAAAAACTGATACGTAATACCGTTTGTTAAAAGGGCAAATCTGGTTTTGGTAACATGAAAATAGCGGAATAATTGTGAATTATGTATCGTTAGTTTTTCTTTCCAGCTTTTGCATTCTACAATAATAATAGGCTCTCCGTTCTGGAAAATGGCATAATCTACCTTTTCTCCTTTTTTTAGTCCAAGATCTGCTGTAAATTCAGGAACTACTTCAAGCGGATTAAAAGCATCGTATCCCAAAATGTGAATAAAAGGAAGTACAAAAGCATGTTTTGTAGATTCTTCGGTCTCGATTTTACTTTTTAGCTGATTGATTTTATCGGCCAAAGATTTAAGTTGAATATTAATTTCCATAGTTTTTAGTTTATATTATGATTCAAACTTAAACCTATTTGAAACTAGTATTTTATGGAAATCCGTAATCAGGTAAAATTTGAAAATAACTTTTGAAGATTTTATAAATAGAAAAAAGAGGACAATAAAATTCCTCTTTCAATTCGTTAGTTTTGAGTAACGCTTATTCTTTATTTAGAATAAAATCTTTAATAATTTTCTCCATATTAGAAGGCAAATCAGCATTTTTTATTTCAAAATGACTTATTTTCATTTCTGTAAACCATTTTGTCCAATACGCTCTGATTACTTTTTCTTCATATGGATTTTTTTTGTCCGGATTTATTCCTAAAACTAAAACTTCAAGATTCGACAAATCATCATTTGCTTTGATAAAACCAAAATCCTGGTCATTAAATTTTTTATCCCAGTCTTTTGTATTTAATCCATTTTTTCGAATTAATTCGGGAGTAATATAAGTCGTTCGGTTTCCTTCTTTCATTACAGTACTTTCGTAAAACATATATCCATCAGTCAAAACGATAAGTATATTTCGGTATTTATTTTCAATACATTGATCTTTTACTTTGCTGTCAAAGAAACTCCAAATGTCTGATCCTACATATTTATTGTCTTTTATGGCCGACTCATAAATTTTGGATGTCTGTGAAGTATAATTTGAATTGATTGAATTTAATAATTCTTTTGAAGCATTATTTTTATCAATACTAATTCTCAAATTTTGTGCAATTGTATTAATGGCAGGATCAAGAGGTTCCGGGTTAAAAAACAATTGCATCTTATCGTTAATCTGCCTTATTCTTTTTGATTTTAGATGTTGGGTAAAAGCTTCAGAAACTGATTTTATATAGCCTAAATCCCTTTGGTAATATTCCATTGTTGGGTTCGGATTTTTTTCAAGACTAATTCTATCCGATAAGTCAAGCAGTAAACTAATGTTGTAATCTTCGGAGACAGTGTTTTTTACAGCAACTTTTGTTTCTTCTTTATCTGATTCTTTTTTGCATGAAAAAGCAGAAATGACTAAAAAAGACATTGCAATTAGGGTAAAAGTATTTTTCATAGCAATTAATTTTTAGAATAAACCAAGTGTTGAAAATCAGGATCAACCAGATTTAATTTGCTTAAATGTTCTTCTGATGAAAGATCGCAGCTTTCCAGTAATTCGGTTTTTTCTGTGTATGGTAAAGCAATTTCGGTATTAATAGCCTGAAACCAGCCTTCTTTATATTGATGATGATAATGCAGATATTCTTTTACAGGAAATACAAAACCATCAATTTTAGACTGAAGTTCAGAGATCTTTCCGTTTATGGTCACGATCTGTTGCTTAAAATCATTGACTTTGTTTACATAATCTGTTTTTAATTTTTCTAAGTCGATGAGGTTTTCCCTTTTTCCTCTTATAAAAGCTCTTATTTTATCGATGTTTTCAAACTCTTTCATTACAAAATCAAAAACAAGTCCCCAAATAATATACACTACAAATCCAGCGAAAATAATCATCCAAAATTCAGCTTCGCCCAAAGCAATGTTTAAGTTATAAGGTGCAGAATCTGTAGTTTTATTAAATTCATATATTTTCTTTTCGATTTGATAGGCCAATAGCGCATCGAACAAAAAGGTTGTTACAAAAAGGGCAATCATTCTAAAAATATTTTTAATTCCTTTTCCTTTTTGAACCATATGAATGACATAACCAAGTCCCATAAATACAAACGGAATTGTAGTTACCAAAACACCTTCGAGCCAACTAGCTTTAAAAGAATTGGTTAATGCATTTGCATCAAAAATGGCCGCGGTTAAACTATCATTGGCAAACTCTTTAAAAAAAGCAGAATAAGATGCCGAAATATAAAACACTAACACATAAAGCGTTATTGGAAGCAATAAAAATAAACCAATATAAAATTGTGCTTTTAAACCTTTACCATCTTCGATGCCGTATTTATCAGGATTGCGTTTTACCTCAATGATTTCGGTTTTAATCTGGTCGATTTCAGTATTAATATCCTGTTCTTTCTTTTCGTAGATGCCTATTGCAGCTTCAGATTTTTTAAGTTCAGTTCTGTTTTTTTCCTGCTCTTCTTTATAAGGTTGTTTGAGTCGGTCTTGCTCTAACTTTTGTTTTCGGCATTGATCTTCAAAACTCATGTATAAATTCTGCAGACAGGCTTTTAGAACAATTGGTTTTCCGGTCGCTTTTATCGATGCAGCAAAACCGCTTTGATAATAGGTTATTCTGATTTGTTCTCTGTCATCTTCATTTTCGTCTAGAGTTTTGATGTGAGAATCCTCCGTTTTCTTTAAACTGAATAGTTGTGCTAGTGGTTTCATAACTTAGGAATTTAATTGACTAATAATTTCTTCTTTCTGAACATTTTTCTGGACGCAATCAATAAGATAACTGGATAAATCATTGATGTTTTCATCCAGAAAATTAAATTTCCTGCAATACTTTTTCAGCATATTTTCTTCGTCATCGGTAATTTTACCATCGGCCCAAATGATTCTTGTAAAATCATACAAGTATTCGATTTTGGTCGTTAAATTTTTAGGTACAATCAATTCGGTATTGATAGGATTGAGAAAAAGTTTATCTAGTTCCTCCCTTGGAATTCCGCGTTCATCTGCAAAGTGATACAACATTTGAAGTTCTAAAACATCAAATTGATCATCAGACAATGCCATTTGATATAATCTTAAAAAATGGCTTTTTAGTTCTAGTGTTATCATTGGTTTTGGTTATTTTTTAGGTAAAGTTTCGCATGCAGTTCCGTCATTGTCAGCATCCAGATTTTTATAACAGCTTCTGTTGCTATCGTATGTTGCTTGTGCCTGTCCCTGAGTTTTAAAATCGCCACAAGTTTTGGTTGGACAATTTGAGCTAGGCGAATTACTTGATGAATCTGATGAGTCTGAACAAGAAATAGCGAAACCTAGTGTCATTGTTATTAATATTAGTAACAAGCATCCGTTATTTTTGCCTGAATAAGATTTAGATCTTGTTTTAGTAAAATGTGGTTGAACATATGTTCCGTCTTTTTTAAAGTATCCTTTTCTGTATGCCATGATTATAAATGTTTTAATGTGAAGATTAAGAATGCGATAATTCCAGTAAATCCAAATAGAACAAGACATCCGCTATTTTGATATCTTAATCCTGAAATTCCTGTTTTTACAGAATAGCCGTTTTTACTAAATGATCCCATTTTTGTTTTTAAACTCGGAGAAATTCCGGATTTGCTTATATTAAATCCAAATCCTCCTCCAAGTTTTATTCTTTTTTGAAATCGAAAGCCCATAATTTTTAGCTTTTATGGCATTCATTGCAACAAGTTTTGCAACCATCCGATTTAGAGTATGTTTTTTTAGCTTCTTCGACTGCAGGTTTACAGTTAGAAAAACTTCCTAATAATTTTTTACTTCCTATGCTTTTAAAATATTGGCATTCATCAGTATGAACTTCATGATCTCCACTTGATTGTGCTGTGTTGTTTACGTAATAATTTTTCATGATTTTAGGTTTAATTGTTAGATTGTAATTTTAACAATTCAAACTTAAACCTATTTGAAACCAGTATTTTACGGAAATCCATAATCCGTTTTTTTTTAATTTTACACCATAAAAAAAGCCCCCGAAGGAGCTTTATAGAATTAATAATTTATAACGATATTTTAAATAATCCCCATATCTTTTGCAATAGAAACCAGATGAACAGTATTATTTGCTTTAAAAAAGTCTTTTAGTTTAGAAAGTCTTTTTTCCATTGCACTTTTGCTGTTGGGTTTGATGCCTAAGTCTTTAAAGATTTGTATGATTTCGTCTTGCGAAGTTCCAGATGATAGATGTTTTAAAATTTGAATGTCTAAATCATCGATTTCAAAATTGCTTTTTTCCTGAAGCGCAGAAGCAACTTCATAAGAAATAAACTTTTGATCTGAAGTTGAAGTAATGTGAATTGCTTTTTTTAAATCTTCAATACTATTTCGGCCTTTTAATACAAAGCCATCAATATCAGCATTATCAAAAAGAGATTTAATGCGATGGCTTTTATCTTCTACCGAATAGGCGATAATTTTAATATTAGACTGTAATTCCCGAACCTTTTCAACAAGTTCATCACCACAAGTAATCTGTACGTCGCGATGATCCTTTTTAAATGAAAGATCACTAATTAATAAGTCATAAGGTTCATTGTCCAGAATAGCTTTTCGTATTTTTAGAAAAGCGTCATCACAATATTTTGAGTTTTGAAAATTTACAATTTCTAAATCTTTTAAGGTTTGTTCGATTGCTAAATTAATACCGTCAAGATCTTCGGCAATTATTACTTTTTTAAACATATGGCTTTTATTTAGGCAGAGTTATTTTTACTTTAAAACCTTTATCCGGTTCAGAGTCAAAAGTAATAGTTCCTTTTATGGCCAGAATACGGTTTTCCATATTTTGCAAACCATTTTTTATAATTTGATCTTTTTCGCAGCCTTTTCCATTATCTGTATAATCAATAAAAAGCATTTTTCCGTTACTTTCGAACTTTACAACCACCAATGAAGCATGACTGTGTTTTTTCATATTCACCATTAATTCTTGCAGAATTCTATGAATCGTGACCTTTTTTATATTATCGACTAATTCCCAATTTACTTTTTCGATATTATTAATAATGACGTTTGTAGTCTCGCTATTATAAGTCGAAAGCATTTCTTTTAAGTTGGCAGCATAATTTGATGTGACATCGATTGTACTGTTTTCTTGCGAAATTCTGCGAACACGAGAATAAATATTGTCTAGTTTTTGAACCAATGTTTCCTTAGTATTCTCGCTGGTCAAAGGTTGCGTTTGAGTAAAAGTCATTGCATGAAAAACGTCATTTGCCAATTCATCATGAATATCTTTAGCAATTCGGGTTTCAGTATCATAAGCTGTTTTTATTTTCTCGATTCGGCCTCTGTTTTTATAATATCGTATTAGAATAAAAATGACAATAATCAAAAAGATGACCCCAATACCGGCCACTACTTTTTGATATTTTTGTTCCTGTATCGACAATAGATTTTCTGCTTTCTCTAAACGAAGTTTTTGGTTCTCGTCTTTTTCTTTTTTAGAATCGTATTTAATTTTGGCAAACTTGTTTTTAAAGTTGTTACGAACCTTTATAATACTATCATTTATAGTAACATACTTTTGAGCATATTGTACATTTTTATTTCCGGAATCATTCGAAATTAAAAAAGACAAAGCTTTCAAACGTTCATCGACACTATTAAATCTTGTAGCGATTTCATATGCCGCTTGTGCATATTGATTCGATTTTTTAGAATCTGTTTTTAAATAAAATTCAGCAAGATGTAAATTGCTTTCGATACTTCCGTAGAAATCAGCAATTTGTTTTCTTAGTTGATAACCTTCGTTCATTAATGAAAGTCCTTTTTCGGTTAATCCGTCTTTAAAATAAGCAAAACCTAAATTGTCTAAAACCCGGGCTTTTCTAGAGGGGTTTTTATTAATTGATTTTTGGTTCAATATAGACACTAAAACTTTTATAGCTTCGTTATATTTTTTTTGGTGAATATAAACGACGGCAATATTATTTAAAGAAGGTTGTTTTGATATTTCATCTTTACAATCTTTAAGAGCCTCTTTATAATTAGAAATGGCATCATTATATAAGGAAAGTTCTTTATCAGCAATCCCGAAGAAATTATTTATTGCTGCACTGTAAACGTCTCTGTTTTTTACATACGGTAAAGTTTCTGTGAGTGTTTCTTTACTGCCATAATAATCGCCGTTTATTTGCTGGATGGAAGCCATTTGAATGAGGTTATAGACAATATTAGAACTGTCTTTTGTAGTTTCAAACGCCATTTTAGATTTATTGAAGTTGTAAAAAGCACTATTAAAGTTTTTATTTTTGAAATTAAAAATTCCTTTTTCCCTTAAAAGATAACCTTCTTCTGAAACAGATGTTGAGTTTCCAGAAAGAGTTTTTGTTTCTTTACACGAAAGAAAAAGCAAAAAAAATATAAAACAAAAAAACGGGGATCGTAGCATAAGAGTTACTTTCCCCGAAAATAGTAATTAATTTGAAATTAAATACTTAAAATTGCCACTATTGTGGTGGTGGCGGAACTTTTATTGGCATATCTCCAGGTCCGCCAGCATATGCTGGTACTTCAGTTTTAATATTTACTTTAGTATCTTCGAGATCATCAGATGTACAAGAAATTACAGTCGAAGTCAATAGCGAAAACGCACTCAATATAAACATCTTTTTCATTTTTTTTGATTTAAAATTAGACAAATGTATCGCTGTTCGGAACTTTTCCGGATGTTAGTTTGATGTAAAATCAAATTTCTACGAATATAGTATTTAATTATAAGTTAATTACTGTTATTATTAATCTGGTTTTTTTGGTGGAGGAACAATAATTGGTTCATCACCCGGCCCGGCATATGATGGTTTTTCAGGATTTACCTTTTTGTGAACTTCTTCGAAATCATCAGCAGTACAAGAAATCATAGTTGTCAATAGAGCGCACGCTCCCAATAATATTAGCTTTTTCATTTTTTTTATATTTAAGGATTAAGCATGAGTATTGCTGTTCGGAACTTTTCCGGAACTTTTAATGCAACATCATTTTGTGTTGGGAAGTGAAGTGCGTAGACAGTAAGATTGATTTATACTTCCCGGATAAATTTCGTCTTACGGTTTTCCGTACTTTTAATTGAACTAGTTTTGTATTTTTGTTTTAATTCGATATCGAACAAGAACTAATTCTGAGGCAAAGTAACAACGGCTTTGAGCCTGAATTGAGAGGGAATTCCGGGAATTCCGAAGTATTATTTGAAGTCCCGATAATTCCGCAAAATTCCTTAAAAATCCAAATGAGAAATCCTTAAAATTCCAGAAAACCCATGCCAAAAAATACTTTTGATGATTATAAAATTGCTGTAAAAAATAAATATGAAGAGGTTAGAAACAGCGAATACTTTGTTTATTTAGATAATCCAACTAGAGGTAGACTTCGTAATTTATGTTGGGAGTTATTTCAGCAGCAAAACAGAAATCAGGATGATTTAAATGTTTTTAGTTCCTTATTAGGATTATCTTTTGATGTTACTAAAAAGAACAAGTTTGATGACCAAAAAGATAAATTCAGACCTATTGAGACTTTCTTTAAAGGAGAAACTGACCCTGCAAATGTTGAGGCAGTAAATATGGCTGCAATATTGGTAGGTTTTGAAGCGCGGCCTTTCAATAAATTTAGAATTCACAATTTATATCCTGATGAAATTAAAGGTGATGATGGAGTAGTTTTAGTAAATCAACAAAAGGGACAAAATGAGGGTTCAGGAGATCTGGAAGTTTTTCTTGATGAAAAGGAAAGAGAAAAAGGAATAGAAAAGGGGGTAATAGAAGAAAAGAAACATGTTGAGGTAAAAGAAAGTGAAGAAGTAACAGAAAGTACTATTGAAGAAATAAAATCAACGCCACAAGCAATCAATGCATTTGTCTCTATTCAGGAAAAAACTCCTGGCAAATTGAACAAAAGAATTAGAAATACTATAATAGGACTGGGATTGGTTTTATTTATAGGGTTTCCGGTAATCTTTTTTGCATTTCCAAATAAAGGCTGCATGCAATGGACTGGTAATAACTATGAGATTGTAGATTGCGATTTGAAAGCGGCAGATAACAATATTGAACTTATAGATCCAAATCAGGTTGATCTTAAAAGAATTAAAGTATGTGATACAACACCATTCTTTAAAAACGAAAAGGCTATAGTGTTTTATGCCAGATCAGGAGATTCATTAGAATGCTTTAATCAAATTGGGCCTCATCCTGAGAGGCGTAGTCAATATTTAAGACCCATTACAAGTTATATGATTGGCAAATACGTAAGTAATAAGCCATGTAAATAACGCTGCTAATTATGATTCCGTAAATAAATTCTTTAAACTGAAATGAAATTATGTAAATCAAACCGAAAATTATAGAACATTGTTGGAGGACTTTAAAACTAATTTAGCATAAAATAATTTTAAAGAAATCAAACATGAAAACTAAAAGAATATTATTCGGATTATTATTGAGCATGGGTTTATTTGCAGCATCTTGTAGCAGCGATGACAATGACGGGGAAACAATCGTTCCAATTCAGGGTGTTTACAACCTAAGCCAAACAGGAACAATTATTGACGGTAAAGAGGTCTTAATTGATGCTCCGCAAAATCAAGCGGGATGCAAAAAAGATTATTTAGATCTAAGATTAAGCAATGCAGCTGTTATTGGTGATTACAATGGTTCTGATTGTGCCTTAGTAGAAACTACAGGAACTTATGTGAGATCTCATAATGATTTAACGCTTACCGTTGGTGCTTTAAGCTCAACTAGCGATATCATGAACCTTACAAACAAAGAGCTGAAATTGAAAGATAAAGCAACTGGTATTATTACTGTTTATACAAGATAATCTATCAAAGTAAATTTTTTTAATTCCTTGGGAGGATTAAAAAACGAAAACGGAAACGACTTTCTAAAAGTTGTTTCCGTTTTTTATTGTTTTAGATTTAAGCTTAAACTTAAATTACAGGGATATAAATATCAAAAGTAGCTCCTTTATTTTTTTCGCCTTTGGCGGTGATAATTCCGTTATGGTTTTCTACAATTTTTTTTACGATTGCAAGTCCAATTCCTGTTCCGGTGTATTCGAGTTTTCCGTGTAAACGCTGAAAAACTTCGAAAATCTTTTTGCTGTATTGAGGTTCAAAACCAATACCGTTATCCGATAAACTAATGTGGCAGTAAGTAGTTTCTTTAACTAAAGATTCATGATCTAAATTTTCGCCTTTGGTAAATTCACAGTTTATTTTTATTACTGTAGGGATTTCCGGATTGGCAAATTTTATGGAATTACTGGCGAGATTATACAATAATTGTCTGAACTGAAAAGGAATAATACTCGCTTCACAGGTATTGTCAATTTCTATTATGGCTCCTTTTTGTTCCAGTTCTTCCTTCAGGTCTTCTTTTACCTCATCGATAATTTTAGAAAGATTTACTTTTTCGAATTTTCTTTCCTGAATATTGGTTCTCGAGTAGGAGAGCAGATCATTGATAAGCGTTTGCATTCGTTGTGCAGCATTTTGCATTCGGAGAAATTTATCTTTTCCGGAATCGGATAAATTATCAGATTCTTTCTCGATAATCTGGGTTGCAAAAGTTTGAATTTTTCGCAAAGGTTCCTGTAAATCGTGACTCGAAATATAAGCAAATGACTGAAGCTCTTTGTTCATTTGCTCCAGCTCGACATTTTTTTGCTCGAGTTCCTTGGTACGCGCCGTAACCTGCTTTTCTAATTCCTGGGTAAAAGCTTTCTCTGTCTGAATATCGGTAAAAGCACCCACCCATTTAATGATTTTGTTGTCTTTATTCAAAACCGGTTCGCCAATAACAGAATGCCATCTATACGTTCCGTCTTTTCTTAAAACCCTTACATCGGCTTTGTACATTGTTCCGGTGGCTAAGCTTTTGCTCCATATTCTGGAGTTTTCATCAAAATCGTCAGGATGAATCATGGCTTTCCATGCAGCTTCGCCTTTAGGAACTACACCAGTATATTCGAACCATTTGCCTGACGTAAACAATGCATTTCCTTTATCATCAGTTTCCCAAATAAGCTGCGGAATACTTTCGGTCAGGGAACGGAATCGCTTTTCGCTTTCCTCTATTTTTTTTCTTGCTTCTACTTTTTCAGTTACATCAATCATGGTGATTTTTATACCTGAAATGGTATCGTCTAACTCACGTTGAGGTGCAAATTCAAAATCGATATACATTTTATGTTCAATATTATCAGTATTTATATAAAACAAAGATTCAGATTCTGAATGTACGTTTCCTGTACTGTAGACTTCATTTAAAAGTCTGGCATATTTTTGTTTTTTGAGTTCCGGGAAAACCTCTAATATATTTTTACCCTGAACATCGCTTTCATTTTTTTTCCAGATATTTTTCAATAAGGCGCCATTGACCATTTCGATCACCATGTCTTTGCCTTTTAAGATCGCTTTAGGAACAGGAGATTCCATTACTAATTTTCGGAATCTTTTTTCGCTTGCTTCAAGTTCCTGCTGGTGATTTTTTTCGTCGGTAATATCTCTTATGGTTCCTAACAATCTTTCAGGATTGTTTTCTGAATCATAAAATACTTTTCCTTTGGCTTCGACCCAATGAATCGACTGATCATCCCATATTACTCTGGCTTCATAATGAATGTTGCCTAAAGCAATAGCTTCTTTAAAGGCTTTCTCGCGTATGTGCAAATCATCAGGATGTACATGGCTAAGAAGTTGGGCATGAGTTAAATGTTCGGTATTTTTATGACCGGTAACAATTTCCAGGTATCGGTTTGAGTACTGAAGATTTTTTGTTTTTACATATAATTCCCAGGTTCCCAATTCACTGGCTTCAACTATAATGTTAAGCCTTTCTTCATTGAGTTCTGTTTTCTTTCTGGATTCAACTTTTTCAGTAACTTCTGTTGCGGTAACGATGATGCCTGAAATTTCTCCATTTTCTTCTTTTAAAGGATGGTAAAGAAAATCAAAATAGAAAATTTCGGGATCTCCAAATCGGTTAATTGGTACAGGTAATTCATTTCCGTGATAAGGAATCCCGGTTGTATAAACAGTATCTAAAAGATCGCCAACAGTTCCTTTTACTTCAGGCAAAGAATCAAACAAAGGTTTGCCCACAAAGCTGCTTTCTTCTTTTCCTACCAATTTTAAATAAGCTTCATTGGCCATTTCTGCTACGTGGTTAGGTCCACGCAAAATAGTAATTCCAACAGGAGCCTGTTTTACAGTGTTTCTAAAACGTTTATCGGCTTCTTCAATTTTTTGACGGGCATTTACCTGCGGTGTATTGTCCAGTACCCAAATAGCAATTTTGGTAACTTTATTATCAATATTTTTTAACGGAGCATAAACAAAAGTCACATAAATTGTTTCTTCCTTGCCGTGTCTGATGAGCTTCATTTCGACCTCATTAGCATAAAACGGATTTCCTTCGTCGATTACTTTTTGCAGTTCGATTTCGTAGGCAGATCTTACCTCGGCAAAAGCATCCCAATAATGTTTTCCTGCAATTTCCTCGTATTTTTTTCCTGCAACTTCAATAAAACTGTCATTTACGATTTCTGTTATTAAAGTTTCTGCATCCAGTACGCAAATACCAATAGGCGATTGCGACACCATGCTGCGCAAATTCTGTTCGCTTTCTTCTATTTTTTTCTTGGCTAAATTCAGATCAGTCAAATCGACTCCTGTATTCATTACACCATAAACATTACCGTTTACATCGTATATTGGCGTTAGGCTGTAATTGAAATAATAGGTGTGTAATTTGCCATCGACAGTAAGATCAAGAGGGGTATTTTGGGTGTGAAAAGATTTTCCGCTGTTTAAGACTTCCGTAATTTGTTCAAAAACCAATTGGTTATCTAGCTCCGGAAGTACATCTTTAAATGATTTTCCGATAACGTCATTACCTTTTCCCCATATTTTTATAATAGAATCATTGGCCAGTTCAACAATCATGTCCTTTCCGGCATACAATGCAATCGGGAAAGGTGCATTTTCGACCAACTCTCTTACTTTTTGCTCACTTTCGACCACTTTCGAACGCGAAAGAACCTGCGAAGTTACTTCTATTGCAATTCCCACAACGCCGGAAATAGTGCCGTCAGCTTCTCTTAGTGCTTCGTAAACAAAATTCAAATACGTATCTTCTATTTTTCCGTTACGAGGCAGTTTTACAAGTTGTTCGTTGGCAATAAACTTTCTGCCGCTTTTGTACACATTATTCAGTACATCCTCAAGATATTGATTTCTTGTTTCCGGTAAAGCATCAAAAACAGGTTTGTTTATAATTTCGCCGGCTTTGACTCCCCATAACTGAATCATCTGATCGTTTGCAATTTCTACAACATGATCTGGTCCTCTCATCACGCACATGGCCACGGGAGCCTGCATGATGTTATTTCTAAATCTGAGATTACTTTCTTTTAGCGCTGCTGTTGCCCGCACTTTTTCGGTACTTTCGATAACAGTGACCAAAAGACCGCCTATTAAACCATCTTCTTTTTTTATAGGGCTGTACGAAAAATCGAAATAACAATCTTCATCATATCCATTTCTGTCCAATGTTAATTTAAAATCCGGAAAACTCACCGAACTTCCTTTCATAACATCATGAAACATAGGCGCAAGGATTTCCCAAACTTCTGAAAATGTAGTTTGAGAACTAATTCCTAAGGCTTTAGGGTGTTTAGAACCCAGAATTTGACTGTAAGTATCGTTGTATATTTGCGTATAATCGTCACCCCAAACCACCAACATTCCAAAGGGGTTGTTGAGCATTAGGGCAACAATGGTTTTAAGACTTTGAGGCCAGTTGTCAGGATCGCCCAATGATGTTTTACTCCAGTCTTTTGAGCGTATCAATTTGCCCATTTCGCCGCCATCGGATAGAAAATAATGTTTATGATCTGTAGAGCTCATTCTGGAAACGAATTAGGGTTGGAGTATAAATTGCTCTCTTATAGGTTGCTTAAAATTATTTTCGGATACTGCATTAAGAGCATTTTCGATCACTTTTTTTAATTTAGAAAATTCGCCTGGTTTACGAATGTAATAAGTAGCCCCTTTTGCATACATTAGCTCGACAATCTCATTGTCCAGCGAAGTAGAAAAAATAATGACAGGAAGGTTTTTGAGCGCTTCGCTTTCTTTTATTTCTTTCAGACATTCAGAGCCATTTTTGCGGGGCATATTAAGATCCAGAAAAAGCAGGTCCGGTAAATTTTCTCCACTATGATCTGCTAAAAAATCCATAAGCTGCACGCCATCATTAACAGTTACGAGAGATACCGGAAGCGTTAATTCATCCAGTGCTTCTTTAAAAAAATCGCAATCATCTTCATCATCATCTGCAAGCAATAAATTGTAATTCTGTTTAATCATTTTGAATATTATATTTTTTTTATTTTTTTAGCAATTAATTCACCTTTAGATTTCCTAATTGTATCTGTTTTGAATTGACTTTTACTTTAATTAAAGTTCATATTTAATCCAAAATCGATTTAATTCTGCTAAGATAGAACTAATTTTATTACTATTAATCAGTAATATACGGATAAATTTAACGCTTTCGATTCTAATTCAATAATTTGTAATTGGGAGTTATTCTTTTTAAAATTAACGGTTTAACGGTTTTAAGGGGTTTGTTTTCCAATGAATTTTAAAAATAAAAAATTGGTTTTGCTTCATCGAACAATTGTTAATGTCTTTTTTACTTCTGAAATAAGATTCAAAAAAAAAATCCGCCAAAATTTGATTTGACGGATTTTAAGATATAATCTAAATTATTTTTATGTCGATAAGGTCAAACCTTTAGCTTTAAAATTACTAAAAAGTACCTGACGAGCACTGCTAATAGTTTCTTCGGTACGGTAAATGCTGCACCAGAATTTTATTTGCAGTTTGAATTTTCCATCGGCAATTGCGGTGTAATAAATCTGCGGAGGTTTAGTATTATTGACTAAATCCATGCTTTCAAGAGATTCTAATATTAAGGCATTAATATCTTCCGGCATAATATCACCGCTTACTTCTGCCGCGATTTCTACCAGTTTATAATTGTCTGTATACGTCCAGTTCGTAATGTTTTGCGACAATAAATTACCATTTGGTATAATGATTTCGGCACCGTTTGCCGAGTTGATTTTGGTCGTACGCAATCCCATCGATTTTACACGACCGGATTCAGAAGCAATATTGATTACGTCCCCAATTTGTATCGGTTTATCAAAAATCAGGATAATACCCGAAACGAAATTGTTTACCACACTCTGAAGACCAAGTCCAACACCAACTCCCAAAGCTCCTAATAAAATACTTAGTTTATCCAATGGCATTCCGGATGCGGCAACGGCCAAAAGGTAACCACAAATTAATACCAATAGTCTTGTGATCAGTAATTTAGAATGTTGTTTTTTATTGATGTTTTCTTCGTTTTCATCATCAACTTCACCAAAGAAATAGGCCACATAATTCTGTAGTAAATGGGCCATCCAGATAATGATAAAAAACAACACGATGTTTCCTAACGTAAAGGTGATGCTCCCGATGGTATTAGGATGATTTAACAATGAATTTAAACCCGTACGCAGCGATTCCCAAATATTTAAATTGGCTGCGATTACCACAACCCACATATAAGTGATTACGATGATGAAAGGTTTTTTGAGTGTTTCAGACAGGCTTTCGTAATCAAAAATCTTTTCGATACCACGTTTTACACGGGTAGTGTAAATTTGTAAAAGGATAATTTCTAAAATTATTTTCAAAAGTACGCTTAAGGCAACAATTTGCGTAAGCGATATAAAAGCAGTTATGCTCAACATATTGGCAAGCGAAACTCTTCCGAAGAGATTATTAAGGATCGCCAGAACATTCAGACCTATAAAAATGATCGTCGCCCATTTAAAAAATCCTTTATAGTAAAGCTGATCTTTCAGGGTTTTTATCTGAACGAATCCATAACGAACGCCCAAAATATTGATGATAATAAAGGCGCAACGTTGTATAAAACCAACGGCAATAAATAAGTCAAGGAAACACAATACAAAAAATAAAACTAAAAGAAGCAGCCAATTGCGCATCGCCACTTTTGACCAATTATCTTTGAAAAGAATCGTGATAAGTCCCAAAAGACCAAGCTGAATCAGTTCTATAAACATCGCCGGAGCATATAAATTACTCACCACAGCAATGTTAAGACCCACTACAGCAACGGGAACGATAATACCGCGATTTAAATATTTAAAGTTAAACTCTGATAAATGTTCGTCATGGCCGTTATTTTTAAGGTATTTTAAATTGCGTAAAATGTACCAGCCCAATAATCCCATTAATAACACCAAAAAGATTAAGGCACCTGCTTTATAACTCAAATAGTACGAAGCTACATTTTCTTCGATAATTATTTTAGCCTTGATATTTTTCCCGACAATTTTTTTAGTTGTAGAATCGCTGGTGCTCCATAAAACAGGATATTCTTTTTTGAGCATGCTTATTCCGGATTGTTCCAGTTTACTTTCTACCGTAATTAAAGCATTCGAAACCGCAATTTTTCTTTCTACAGTTAGTCTTTTATTGGTATTTAAAATGCCCTGATTTTTGGTCATTAAACTGTCCGTACTCAGGTACCTGCTTTTTAGGTTGGCAAATTCTTTTTTAAATTGTTTGCGTTTAACGGTGTCTGTCAAAAGTCCCATCAGGGTTTTGTCTTTGCGCAACTCAATTACCCTGCCTTTGATTTTTTCAAGCGCCAGATTTCGGGAATTAATTGCCGTGTTTTGTTCGTCCAGTTCCTGTTCGATTTCTTTAAGGACAATGCGATACATTTGCTGGTTGCGCACATTAGGATTCGCGCCTTTTAAACTCGCCAGAATAAGGTCGAGTTTACCTTGCGTTCTTTTAATTTCTCCAAACAAATGATGACTGTTACCGTCAAACTCAGTGTCATTATGAGCAGATTCTAAAACCTCTCCCGCTTTTTCGATCGCCATCAAATAATCGCTGTCGGTAGCACTTTCTTCAAAAAGTTTCGATTTGGTTGGGGTTTTAGGCAGAGTAGTATCAGCTTTAACCGGTGCGGTTTCAGTTGTAACCGCTTTGGTTTGAGAATAGGTTAACGGCGCGTAAAAAAAGACGGCTATTAAGGTCAATAAACCAATAAAATTTCTTTTCTGAATCATAATGTAAGGCAATGAATTTAAGGGTCAAATGTAATTTTTTTTTAGGGTATTTATGATGGAAAGTATGATAAAATTTGGTTAAAAGAGATTTTCCGGGATGGAGTTTAATTGTGTTGGGTGTTATTTTTTCTGCCACTCCCGATAGCTATCGGGATAAAGGATTAAAATGATTTTTTTGAAAGATGGAAATTTTAAAAATAACGATGTTACCAACTTTGTTCTCAAAAAGAGTATTTTTAGGTTACTGCATTTTATGTCAGCATTGTATTTTTTTTGATAAGTGGCTATAATTTTTAAACACATAGAAACATAGCTTTAGAGGGCGAAAATAAAAGTCGTTTCACTTCAACATGAATTCACATAGTAAGCTGTCAGGAAATCATCGGTTTTTGATATAGTTTATAGCTATGTGAGAAAATCAGGATTTTTTAAAATCATCTTTAATAAAGTTTTAATCTATGTTTCTATGTGTTTAAAAAAATTAACGCAAAGATTTAAAAATATTATATTCGTACTCTAAATACCAGAATTACCAAAACAATCAAAAAATGGAAAATATTACCGTAATTATCATGTTACTTTTCGGGGTTGCATTCCTAAGCCTTATCAGTAAAAAATACAATTTCCCCATTCCGATTGTGCTGGTACTTTGCGGCGTAATCATTAGTGTAATTCCGGGGCTTCCGGTTATTGCTTTAAGTCCCGAAGTGGTGTTTATTGTCTTCTTGCCACCGCTTTTGTATCACGCAGCTTGGTACACGAGCTGGTCAGATTTTAAACAAACTATAAGACCAATTACGTTGGCGGCCGTAGGTTTGGTACTTTTTACCACCGTTGCCGTGGCTGTTGCAGCACATATGCTGATAGATGATATCTCCTGGCCGTTAGCTTTTTTACTGGGGGCAATTGTTTCACCTCCTGACGCGGTTTCGGCTACTTCTATTACAAAAGGTTTGGGTTTACACCCGAGATTAATTGCAATTCTCGAAGGCGAAAGTCTGGTGAATGATGCCAGTGGTCTGGTCGCTTACAAATATGCTTTGACCGCTATTACTGCCGGAAATTTTGTCCTTTGGCAAGCCGGACTGAACTTCGTTATCATGTCGGTTTTAGGAATCGCCATTGGTTTAGGCGTAGGATATATCATGAGTTTTATTCATAAAAAGTTTGTCTGCGACGAGGTGATCGAAGCGACTTTAACCTTATTAACGCCTTTTGCTTCGTACTTAATTGCAGAACATTTTGAAGCATCGGGAGTTTTGGCCGTAGTGGCAACCGGACTTTTTCTTTCGGCAAGATCCGGAACGATTTTCACGCACGAAAGCCGAATCATGACGGGAACCATCTGGAGTGTTTTAACCAATATCCTAAACGGATTAATTTTTATTTTAATCGGATTGCAGTTGCGACAAATTATCGAAGGGATCGGGGATTACTCCGGTTGGTCTTTGTTTATTTGGGGCGCTTCGGTACGTATGGTGGTGATTTTGGTGCGCTTTTTATGGGTGATTCCGGCGACTTTGCTGCCAAGATATATCAGTAAAAAAATCCGTTTGCAGGAAGAATTCGATTTCCGAAACATGATTGTTTTTGGCTGGTCGGGAATGCGTGGCGTGGTGTCGATGGCCGCGGCTTTAGCGCTTCCGCTAATGATGAACGAAACGGAGGCATTCCCGTTGCGAAACCTCATTATTTATCTGGTATTTTGTGTGATTCTTTCGACTTTGGTCATTCAGGGATTGACATTACCCTGGCTGATTAAAAAACTAAAAATCGAAAAGTATTCCATCATAGCCGAAGAATACGAGATAAGAAACATTATCGTTTCGCAAACCATTACGCATATCGAAGATAATTTCTCGTTACTCAACGATGACCTGCTCCATAACATAAAAAGCAAATACGAGGTAAAATTCAACCGCCTCCAAAAAACCGAACTCCCAGCCAACTTCTTCGGAAAAGGAAATATAATGGGCGGCGAGATCTTCAACGACTTCACCAAACTGCAAATCGATCTTTTGAATGTGGAACGCAATAAACTTGAATCGATGCATAAATCAGGTTCTGTAAATGAAGAGATTTTCAGGAAGATTGAGAAGGAACTGGATTTGGAGGAGACCAGGTTGTGGATGGAGATGTATGAGGAGTAGGGGATTGGAATTTAATAAAAACCGAATTATTCCTTTTTTTGAAGAAAAAAGTAGACTTTATCGAATACATTTTTAATTATAAATCTTTTTAAATATTAAGAAAGCTCAACTTTATAGTTGGGCTTTTTTATTTCATACCAAAACTAGTTAATATAAAATTGGCTTATTCTAATAGTATAATAACTTTTTGTAGTAAATCTAAAATTCTTCCAGTTATATATTTATTCAATCGATTTCGTCGTTAAAAAACACGTAATAAATTGATGGTTTAAATAATTATTTAATTTACTAATTAGCATAATCTATTATGGCACACTTTTCAGACCAGGTACATATTACAATTTCAGGATTTACTCAAAACATCGTTTATGATTTAAAGTTATCACAAAAGATGGCAGATCATCATCATTTTTCATTTGTTTGGCAATATACAGGAAAAGCAATCATTGATCCTGCAGATCAGGCCAAAGCAATAAGAAAGTATCTTGGCGATGAAGTTATTTTTACTTTTAAAAGTTTAACCGGAATCAAATTAATGAGTAAAGGAATTATTAATAATCTTACTTCTGTTGACCTTCACGGTAGTCCGGCAGGTTTGCACGTTACAGGAATAAGTCACACCATTGTTCTCGATGATATGAAAAAATCGAGAACCTATCTCGAACGAGGTTTGGATGATATTGCACTGAGTATATTTGCAGAAGGACCTGGAGAATTTTACCAACGAGCTGCTATAAGATCAACTTATCTTAAAGAATTTAAGTATATGGCGCAGTATAATGAAACCAGTTTTAACTTTCTTAAAAGACTTTCAGCCCGTTATGGACAATGGTTTTATTTTGACGGAATGCGTATGCAGCTCGGACAAACTTCACACACAAAAATTAAACTGATCAACGGCGCTTCGCTGCATCGTTTTAAGATAGAAGCCAATATGTCGGCGCATAAAATTTCTTTGGCGGGCTATAATTACAATAATGCCGAAAGTATCCGAAATTCTGCAGGGAGAACATCAGCAGGAAGTAAAGATAGTTTTGCCTCTGTAATAGGATTTAATCAGGGGACTGTAGCCCAGCCAGAATTAAGAATTGGTGCTTATACCAATAATGCCCAAAGTAAAGAAGAAATTGATGAAATGGTCAAATTGCAAACTGCTGGCAGTGATGCCAATAGTGTGTATTATAGCGGAATCTCTTATTTGCCATTAGGACTTGGGCAAGTGTTTACTATTGTAAACCAAACCGTAGAACACGAGTTAATTGTTATTGAAGCAACACACCATTCTGAAGTTCACGGAAATTACACCTGCGAGTTCAAGGCAATTCCGGCAGATGTAGCTGCGCCACATTATACCAATGTTCATGCCTTTGCCAAAGCCGAAACCCAGCCTGCCAGAATAAAGGACAATAATGACCCCGAAGGTTTAGGACGTGTAAAAGTAGAATTCTATTGGGCAAGCGGAAGTACCTCAAGCGACTGGATGCGTGTTATACAAGCCTATTCAGGCGAAGGTAGGGGAATGTATTGGAGACCTGAAATAGGCGATGAAGTAATGGTTAATTTTGAAGGAGGAAATATCCAATGTCCTTATCTTTCAGGATCACATTATAACGGTAAAGCAAAACCGGAATTCTTTGATCCTGAAAATATGATAAAAGCCATAAGAATGCGCTATGGGCAAATGCTTAAATTCGTTGAGAAAGTTTGTATTATACTTTCTGATCATAGTGGTAATGAAATTCATCTGGATGAAAAGAATAAAAATATCAATGTGACTTCTCCGGAAACGGTTACTTTTAATTGCAAAAATTTTATAATAAATGCCTCAGAAGGGATTACTTATAATGCAGGAACTCATATTGCTGAAAATGCGACTTTAAATAAAACTACAATTGTGGGCGGAGTTTTGAACACGAGTGTTGGCGGGGATAAAATGTTGCACGTGGTTGGAGGATTCCATGAACAAATTGATGGAGATTTTCATTCTGAAGCCAAACAGGATCGAAATCTAATAAGTCATTCTGATATTGTTTCGCAAGGTGATCAAAATGTTGAATTTCATTCTAAAAATGATATTCAAAATAATAGCACTGAAGAAACCAGACAAAATTAAAACCAAACAAAATATATATATATTCTAAAACTAAAGAGCAAGCTATGTCTAGAACACGAATTGTAAAAGGGAAGATTACCGAAATCACCAGAGGTACTTTAAGAATTTATGGAAACAGAATTATAATTAATTCCGGTGGGCGTATAGATTTTTTTGCTCCAAAATATACTTACGGAGATCCTGGAGAACCGCCACAGAAAGAAAAACTAACGGTATTGTATGAAACAGATGGACATTACAGTACTGTATATTTGGTATGCTTAATGTTAGGAATGAATGAAATAGATGCCGAAGAATTAGCTATTGCTACAGAAGCTCCTGATACTACAATTCACAATGAGATGGATTTTGAATTGAATGATACTTGGATAAGTCCAGAGTATCAAGGTCCAATTCATTCCCTAACGGGAGGATTTCATGGTGTCGAAGAGTTTATGACAGCAATAAAATTTTTATGGCTAAAAATAGATCCTAAAAATCGTGAAGATTCAATTCGTGAATTAGGTGAATTGTTACATCGATTTGGAGATACTTACGCACATTCAAAATTAGATAATATAAAGCCTGAAAATTTAGAACGTTACGATTTATTTTCAAGTGATAAAAATTTATCACTTGCTATTTCAAGCTGGAAAGGTACAGGAGGCAAGGTATTGGCAGAAGATGTTGAGCCGTGGATTATTAGAATTAATATGTATACTAAAAAATATGGCTATTCTTTTTTTACAAATGAAAAATATCAACGAGAAGCTTTTGATGGAAAAAATTTAACTGAAGAACTTCAAGATATTTACTTACTTAAACCAACAGATAAATTCAAAATGTATGGAGGAGGATATTTTACAACAGATCATATGACAGCTGACGCTGGAAATCCGGATATGATATATATAAGACCTGATTGGTATTTAAATTATGTGAAAAATTTAGCATGGTTGCTAGCATTAAAGTTTCAACTAGATTTTAAAAAATTTGATATATCCGTTTTTGAAAAAATGGCCAAATTTGCAACGGAAAATCAATGTTCCCTTAAAGGAATCATTGATTATGAAATCGCAAAAAAAAGAGGTAAAAAAGAATTTTATATTCCTGTTTTTTACAGTAGTCCTAAAAGGTTTTTTGCTTCAGGGGATTCAGTCTTGAATAGCGATTATCTCCAAGCAGCAGAAGATGCCAAAACACGGACTATTTCTTATATGATAATAGATGATAATTGGCCTAAACCTTTAGATGGCAAAAAAGTAAAAACAGATTTATTAGAGTTTAGATTTACTTTTAAAACTCATAACTGGTTTTTTAATACTAAAGCTTTTAAAATAAATTATTGATGAAAAAAATATTAAAATTAATACTTGTAATGATTTTTGTACATTTTTTTTTATTAGAAGCTTTCTTTGCGAATTTAGAAACATACAGCCCTAGTCAATCGGGCAGGAGTGTACTACTAGTAATTGATGTTTTTGTGATTACATTAGCTGTTATTGGTGTAATTATAATAGCAATATATGAAAATTACACGGGAAGAATGGCTAAAATAGCAACCTATTTAGTTCTGTATTCTAATTGTATATATCTTTTTTATTGGCAATCAAATTATGAGAGACAGCTATTTACAAGACCCGATCGCTTTGATACTTCTTCGATCGTTATAATCTTAGTTTATTTTGTTTGTGAATTAATTTTTACTTTTCATATTATTAATAAATTGTATAAATCTGAATAGGAAGACTAACATGTAGCATGGTTACTAGCATTTAAATTCAACTAGATTAAATAAATTTGATATATCAGTTTTTGAATTCACACTGATAAAGGATTTTCAGAAGAGATAATTAAACAAGTTAAAAAAACAATTAATAATGGAGATAATGGGTTAAAAGAAAGAATAAACTTTACTATACGGAGTAAGAACTATTTAAACTATGATGAGAGATGTATAAACAAATAATATATTGTCTTCTGTTTCTTTTTGTTATTAAGCTTAATTCACAAAACCAATATAAAACTCCTATTTATGAAAAAAATAAAAAGATAGGTTATCTAAATCAACAAACGATTGAAAACTGTAACAACTGTTATTACCTTGTTAAAAGGAAAATTTTTAATAAGTCGATTGTTTTTAAATTACCTGCAAATATAAATGGACAAAAAAATGAAATATTTTTTAATGCACTGTATGAACTAAAAATTTCAGATTTCAATAAAAACACTAAAAAAATAGAGTTTAATAGTACTATTTCAGGAAGTGCATATTCGATTTATATTTCCAAAAAAGATAGTAACCTATATTTTACAAAAAAAGAATCTTACTCTAATTCCTCCTATCAAGAGATAGACGGTCAAGGTGGAGTATACGGTATTCCATCATCTTATATATGTATCCAAAATATTAATCAAAAAATAATTGATAAAGATTATCTTGATTTTGAAGATTTATTTAAGTTCAATAAAACTAACGATTGTTTCCATTGCCCGACTAACTATACGATAGATGAATGTATAGAGATTAGAAATAAAAAAAAGAAATTTAATTGGAAATAGAAAAAAAAACTAAAACTGTTTTGTCCCCAATAAAGTTTATTAAACAACATAATACACTTGTAGTAATAAAATAAAAAATATTTGATTATAAAAAAAATGTAATACTAAATAAAGAATGGAAAGTAATTGCCAAATTATATAATGGTGCAAATTGGGAAACAATAAATCCAAAGTATGCCGAAAATATCAAAAAATATTATGAAGAATATGCGAAAGAATAAATTAATAATATTTTTTTTGTTTTTCAATTCAATAATTATTGCGCAAAAAACAAATGTGATCGATTCCCTATATTTTTATAACGATCTTGGGAGAAAACATATTCTTTATGTAAAAGAAAATAATGCTTCTGTAAACAGAATAGTAGAAATTTATTCCGTAATAAAAAATAAAAAACTTCTGATTGCACAAAATAAAAATTTGATTCTATGTGAGGAATGTGGAGGAATGAGGGGAGATCCATATATCTCTGTAGGTAAAAATCAATACTATGGTTTTACAATTTATCTTGATAATAATGAAATTGAATTTAAACCACTAAACAATAATTTTGCACTAGTAAAGAGTCAATTTATTCAAATAATGAATACCGAAATAAAAAAAAGCAAGAAAAAAATTAAAACTAGAATAACAACTTATACTCCTAAAAAAATAATTTATTTCAGTAATTACTCTATTGAGATTTTAGAAAAAAAATGTTTAAAACAAACTTTGTAAAAAATAATTCATAACCTGCAATAATCATATTTATGGTTCTCCTTGCTCTAACGAGTTTCCTTCTTGTGAACGTAAAGTTTTTACAAAAGAATTAAAATAAGTGTAACGTGCACGATCGCAGAATTGCGACAGCGGTGGAAAAAATGAAACAAAAGACGAAATTAAAAATAATACTAATAACGATAGTCGCGTCACATTTATATTCTTGTAGTAAGAACTCTAATATTAAAGATAATACTGTCTTTTCAATAAATCATAATATTAAAACAAATAAGAGTCATTTACAAGATAGCTGTGTATATTATAAAAATCCTGATCTAATCAATTTTATAACATCAGATTATGATAAAAATGGAATTAAAGATTCTGTCTTTCTATCTGCCAAAGATTCTATTGTCGAGTTTTCAATTATTCTAAATGGGAAAAATAAAATTAAAATGACTAGACTCTTACTTCCAATGGCAGATTATCAAACGGAAAGAAAATATAATTTCTTCTTGTTTGGGAATGATTCTGATAGCATATCATTAATTCAAGAATATGGGGCCGCCAGGGATGCAATGTCATATATGATCTATTTTGATGTAATTAAAAAAGAATTTATTGCCAAGTATATAATTTATAAATATAGAAATAATAAGACGGGAGAAATAATAGAGGACACTATTTTTCAAGACAAATTAATTGAGAGAGTTGACATGATTAAATATTTTAATAATTAGAGTAATTCAGCCTAAACAAGCTTGATTTTTTTTAAAAAGAAATTACTTGTGATTAGGTAAAGGTATTAATCAGTGACATGAAAGAACAAAGATTGGGAAAGCATTGCATATCATTATAATGGTACTAAATGGAGAACAACAAATCCAGATTATCCGACTAAATTCAAAAAATATTACGATGAGAGAAAAAAATAAAATTATATTATTCTTATTTATTTGCCTGCTCTGTTCATGTCAAAATAAGAGTAAACTACTAAATGCTCAAAATATCAAAAAAGAGAAAATAAATGAGGAGGTCAAATTAATTGAAGACTTCAATTTTGATAACCATCTTGATACATTAAAAATAATAATGAGAGATAGTGTAAATTCAGATTTAATGATATGTTTTTTTTCTGGACATGATTCAGTAATTAGTAAAAAAGCAATTTTTTCAAAAGGAGAATTATATAGTGACATGATTTCGAGCCATATTGATTTATCATATAAAAACGGAACTATTGTTCTGGTTCAGGAATATGGATCTTCAAATCCTGAAGGATGGTATACAAGCTATATCAATTATAATATAGTTTCTAAGAAATTTATAGTAGATAGTATTACAGATACCTGGAAAAATTTTGATGCTAAATCAGATACTGATTTTTTGAAATCAAAAACTAAATTAATGAAAATGAATTTAGTAGATTTTAATGCACCTTCAGAATTCTATAGTTTAAATAAACTATAGAAGTTTTAAAAAAAATATAAGTAAAAATGGATTAAACAATTTGCTCAAAAACAAAAAGTTACAATCGATGCATAAATCGGGTATTGTTAATGAGGAGATTTTTAGGAAGAGTGAGAAGGAACTGGATTTGGAGGAGACAAGGTTTGGATGGAGATGTATGAGGAGTAGTGGGATTTAATTTATAAAAAATTATTTATGATCTAAAAACCAATTTATAACCTCGTTACCAATTTGGTCATTTAAATCATTTGTTCCTGGTTTGAAAATAGAGAGTTTTCCTAGACCACATTTGTGTTGATTAATTTTTTCTCGATTATCTAAAAGATATCCATGCACATGGTGATCCTGAAATTTAACAAAACCATCAAAATGACTTTTGTTAGATGGATATAGTAACATTGCTTTTGTAGATTTCCAATAATCGTTATATACATACATTTGTCTTAAATCATGTGTTGAAGGTTGGGTATAAGAAATATTTTTCCATTTTGTGTCGATAATAAATTTATGTGATCCACTTTCTATTACAATATCCGGTCGGATTGAAATACCATTCCAAAAAGAGGTTGAATTCTGTCCATAGACATTTACTGCTTTGTCTGATTGTTTTAGTCTTGCTAAGATATATTCTTCCCATAGAAAATTCATATCGAATAATAATGCCAACATGTTTTCTGAACCACTAGAAATGTTTGGAGCAAAATTTAGAATGATAAACTTTGAAATTGCTAAAGCAGTTTCATAAGGAGCAGTTTTTCTAGTTTTAGAAATTTTAGAAAATGTAGCTTCAGTAACTGAAATACTTTTTACATTTGGAAAATCCAATTGAATGCTTTTGCATCTTGAATACAAATAATTACTAGTACATTTTTCTACAATATCTAAAGCTTTAGAAATTATTTGATGGATAAGATGATCTTTTTCATAAACTTGGTGAGTGGTGTAGAATCTTTCTTTATGAACAAGATTTTTACTGATATGTCCAGCAAATTCTAATTTCCCTTTTAAAGCTTTTACATTATTCGTTTCTTTATAATATTGCTTTATTAATCCCTGACGAATTAAAGTTTGAACTTCATTTAAAAACCACTCAAAATAAATGTCTAAGAGATGTATATTTTGTCGGTTTACATCTGCAGTGCCTAATTTCTGAATTTTTATTTTTTTAGTGACACGAAGCATGTCAATTAATACTTTTTGCCATACATTAATACTTTTACCATCATTATCGATTTTAGGCAAGATCTCAATTGTTAAACCATTTACTTGAATGACGCCAACAAATTGTTTGAATTTTATACCATTATAGCGAATTTCAAAATATTTACCATTATGTAATGTATTTAACTTCGAAAGAGCTAGGTAATCTGCTCTTTTAAAACGATTACCATTATAAACATTATCAATTACTAATTGATGATGTTCAAAGACTTGTATGGTTCGATTGTTATTCAAGGTTTAATAAACTGTTTATAGCTGTTGAAATATCTATATCTTCTATTAATTCAAATTTTGGTTCTATTGCGGGTAAATCTAATGATTTTGAGAATTTTGCAAATATATTATTTTGTTTTGCGAATTCTAAACAAGTAACAAATCCCTCACCTAATATCAATGCAATTTTTTGATAATCATTATAAAAATACTCTTGTAAAAGTGGAATTATCTTATTTTTAAAAACATCCAATAATTCTTCTTCTGTTTTTACATTAATAAAATAGGCATGACCAATTAAGTAATCTCTATTTAATAAAACTTCAATTCTGGTATTTATTGTTTCCAGAATAAGTTGAAGATTGATTCCTGTATATTCGAAATTATTAAAATAAGACAAATCATCTCGTTCATTATCAATTTTCATAGTCTCCCAAATTGCTACTTTCTTAGCTTTTAAATCATCTGAAACTTGAATAAAATCAAAAAGTTTATTCTCCTCATGCACAAATTCGGGGTCTTCCCAACCAACCATTTGGTATTTCCATAAGAGCTGGCAATATAATGCAGACGGACTTAGCAATTCGGTCTCCGGCATCATTTCTATAAATGAAAAACGTCTTCTTAATGCAGAATCTAGAGATTCTACACTTCTGTCTGCTGTATTCATTGTTCCGATAATGTGAAGATTTGGAGGTACACCAAATTTTTCTTTACTATATGGTAATATAACTTCTAAAGCTTCAGAATTGTCAAGACGTTTGTCTTCTTCAATTAAGGTAATTAATTCCCCAAAGATTTGTGATACATTTCCACGATTGATCTCATCAATTATTAGAACAAAATTTTTCTTAGAATTGTCAACGTTTTCAATTTTTATATCATAATTAGCTTTTAAATATTCACCAATTGCAACGGTATATGATTTCCAATCTCTTATTTTTCCTTCAAAAATATAGTCCCTAATCATTTCTTTAGTTACGCTCATTTCACTTGCCTTTTCAGTCTGAGGAATAACAATAAGGGATTGATTGGTACTTATTCTGATGTTAAACTTTCTTTTTTGAATAGGTGTTTCAAAGATTATTGAAGAAATACTCTCTTGTATATCTTCAATAAATTTAGAATATGAATCTTCAAAATTTGTAGATGATCTTAATATAGTTGCTTCTTTACAAATCAATTTAAAAATACCATTTTGAACATCATATTTGACAAAAGTATCACTTGGGTCTGGTTTTAAAGGTTTTATGCCTTCGATAAAATCTTCATAACTCATACTTTGGTGGAATGTTGTAAACATAATTTGGTTTTCCATAACCAATCTTTCAAATTCCTTTTTTATAATTTTCCTATCTTGATTAAAATCGTACTGTGGGTTAATAAGAAAAATGGCTTCATTAATTGTATGAAAAGTTTTTCCTGTTCCTGGAGGACCATAAAAAATTTGATTTAACATTTTACATGCATTTTCAAGTTCATATTGTTTGACATCATTCTTTTTAATTTGTGAATGTAATTTTACTTTTATAGCATTTATACGATTTAAATCTTTTTGAAAATCATTTTCAGTAATCACATACCTATTTTTTATATCAAGTTCATCCAATAATTTTAAGGCATAAGTTCTAAAATCAGTTATATAACTGTTAAGATTATTCCATATATCATTTTGATCTTCATATGTTTTAATCCCATGATTTTTTTCATGTAATTGAAGATCAATGTGATTTGCCAATTGTGTATGAAATTCTTTTTCCTTAGGATCATCAATTCCGGATTTAAAAGAAATCTCTAGGTAATTAACCAAACTTCCATCTCCTTCGATTCCGATTACAAATCCAATTGTTTTTATTTTTCGAGCATTATCTCCTTTTCTAAACAATGGAACATATATATAATGTGAACCTTGAAACCATTGTCCAATGTGCAATCTTTTTTCTTTTGATTGTACACTATCTCTTTTTCTTAGTGAAAATGTGAAATTTGGATTTTTCTCTTTAAATTTCAAAAGATAGTTTAGAATGTCATCACTTAATTTTATGATTTTTTCTTTCTTTTTATTCACGATTTGCTATGATTTTGGTTTTGGTAAAATTTGCATTCTATTATCTAAATATTTTAATTGTAAAATGATATCTGTTTTCAAAAACAAATATCATTAATAAATAATTTTCTACTTTACGGAAAACCGTAAATCCCTCTAAAAATTAATTGCCAACAAGAATACCATTAATTATAAATACGACAATGCGTACTTATACCTGAGTTTTCAAATTAGCAAAAAATATTTTCATAACCCCCAAAACCCCTAGCCCAGACAGAAGCGGCATCCTTTTTCTTGCTTCTTTAGCAAGGAAAAGATATAGCGGATGGCTGGAAATAGCTCCTAAAAATTAAATTCCAAAATTTTAAATTCCAAATCCCAAAAATCCTTCAACTTCCCTCAGCATAACAATAATAAATCTCAGAAAGCGTTATAATGAAACTTCAAGCCCTTTCGGGCACACCAAAACCTCAACCCAAAATCTCCCGAAACCCCAACAAAAACTGTATACTGTATCCTAAAAACGTATAATAATTACACACTCTCTAAATTATCAAAACCGCTAAACAACTCAAAACCAGTAAAAACTGATAATGGCACAAGGCTTGCAAAATGGGATAATGTAGATTTCTGTCGATAAATGAAAATAACGAATCGGGAGGAAAGCAAAAAAAATAAAAGCCATACAAAGCAAATCAAAAGTAGTGTCATATGAAAAGTGAAACCTTAACATCAGAACAATTTTATACTTCGAAATCAGACCTTAACAAAGAACAAGCCTTAAACAGTTCCATTTTTCGTATCAGTAATGATCATGCAGCAACAAAAAAAGTAAGCGAGCGCACCAAAAGTAAGTTTGGGTTATTTGTGCTGGTAAGTACTTTTATCTTAATGTTTGTGGGAGCGTATTCTGTATATCATTTGCAGGACGACTTCGATCAGTTTCAAATTGAGCGATTAAACTCTTCCTGGGGATTACCATTCCTGATTGTTGCGGGATTATTATTTTTCTTTCAGACAGGAGTTTTCCTTTACAACTTATACTTGTTTTTTAAATATAAGCCAATCGAATCCGTTTCGGATGAAATGTTGCCAACTGTTACCGTAATCGTTCCTGCGTATAACGAAGGAAAACTGGTTTGGGATACTTTATTGAGTTTGGCCGACAGTGATTTCCCTGCACATA
>Ga0247815_10000170_pt1 | contig 50384 bp, 51 predicted proteins | sample UWRJL194509B1_FD_181014 | JGI IMG/M metagenome (GOLD analysis project Ga0247815, IMG submission 181014) | Plant litter microbial communities from Arlington Agricultural Research Station in Wisconsin, United States - UWRJ-L194-509B-1 | ecosystem: Environmental > Terrestrial > Plant litter >... | reverse complement strand
ATCTTTAACCCTAATTTTATAAAAATTGAAATTCATAAAAAGCCTTTACCTCAATAACTTCTTCTTTTATATGCTTTTGGGCATTATTGGATTATTTGTTTGCGCTTTTATTTTTCCAAACTTATACAATGCTGTTTGGTTTGTGGTTTTGGTTTTAGTCACTTTTTTAGGGCTTGATATTTTAATTTTATACATCACCAAAACAGGAATCGAAGCCGAAAGAATAACACCAGAAAAACTTTCGAATGGTGATTTAAATCCTGTAACTGTCAGTATCAAAAACCGTTATACTTTTAAGATTTCCGTTAAGATTATAGACGAAATTCCGTTTCAGTTTCAGGTGCGTGATTTCAAAATTGTAAAAACGATTAAAGCTTCAGAACATAAACAATTTGGTTACGATCTGCGTCCAACAGAACGCGGCGAATATTTCTTTGGATATCTGAATATCTATGTTTCTTCTCCTTTACAATTAGTTTCCAGAAGATTTTCTTTCGATAAAGATAAAATGGTGCCCACATATCCGTCTTACATTCAGTTAAGAAAATATGATTTACTGGCTTTTTCGAATAATTTATATCAATACGGAATCAAGAAAATACGCCGAATTGGTCATACAATGGAATTCGAACAAATCAAGGAATATGTTCAGGGCGACGATTTAAGAACACTAAACTGGAAAGCCACGGCAAAGAAAAATTCGTTGATGGTGAACCAGTTTCAGGACGAAAAATCACAATCGGTTTATATGGCAATCGATAAAGGCCGTGTCATGCAAATGCCTTTTGACGGATTGAGTTTATTGGATTATGCTATTAATTCGACTTTGGTTTTAGCCAATGTAATTCTGAAAAAACAGGATAAAGCCGGAATTTTTGCCTTTTCTAAAAAAGTAGAAAATAGAGTTTTTGCCGAAAAAAGAGCTTCGCAAATGCAGAAAATCCTCGAAACTTTATACAACATCAAAACTGACTTTTTCGAAAGTGATTATAGCCGTTTGTATGTCGACATCAAGAAAAACATCAATCAGAGAAGTTTGATTATTTTGTATACGAACTTTGAAACCATGGACGGTTTAAATCGCCAGTTACCTTATTTAAAAGGAATTGCAAAAAGCCATTTATTAGTTGTTGTCTTTTTTAGCAATACAGAACTGAATTCGATCATCAATAAAAAAACCGACACTATTCAGGAAGTTTACGATAAAGTAATCGCCGAAAAATTCATGTTCGAAAAACGATTAATCGCAAACGAACTTAAAAAATACGGAATACATTCGGTTTTAACACAACCTGAAAATCTGACTTTGGATACCATTAATAAATATTTAGAGATTAAGGCGAGAGGGATTTTGTAGAGTGTAAAATCTAAAAAATTGTATTAAAATAATAGACCTTTAAATGCAAAAAAAATATTTACCAATTCTTTCTTTCTTATTATTACTAATTATTGCAACTCCATTTGAATCAGGATTTACAATCCAACATCCTGGTTGGTACACAATTATTCCATCTACAAGTTATTTAGAAATAATTATCTGGTTATTAATTTCAATAATTCTCTTTTCGTACTGGATAATTATTAAAAAAGGAAAAACAATCCATTTAAAAATTTTCATGGTACATTTTGTATTGAGCATTCCTTTGGTATTGTATGCAAGATTTAATACATTTATTCGTTTCACGGCATCTAAAAATACAACTGATATTCTCGAGTTCATAACTATACTTAATACTATTGCATATACTTCACTTATTCTATTTTTAGTAAGTCAAGTAATTTTTATTATTTACATTATAAAAAACAAAAGATAATATCCTTTTCTTTTAAAAAGAAATGAATATTTCAACCTTTGCTATTTAACAATATTAAAATATGAAAAAATTAATTTTAATTCTACTAGCCTTCACAAGCCTTTTATCCTACGCACAAAAAACAGAAAACATCATCATCATAACCACAGATGGTTTTAGATGGCAGGAAGTTTTTAAGGGAATGGACAAAGAAATTGCCGACAATAAAAGATTCAATCAGGGAGACAGAAAGTACATTTACAAAAAGTACGGAAGTGCTGATATTGCAGAAGCCCGCCAAAAAATAATGCCTTTTTTATGGTCTGAAATTGCTTCGAAAGGGCAAATTTATGGCAATCGTGATTTGGGTAATAAAGTAGATGTTACCAATAAATACTGGATTAGCTATCCCGGATATAGCGAAATGATGACCGGAAATGCAGACAATGCGGTGAATTCTAACCATTATAAAGACAATCCGAATGTAAATGTGCTGGAGTTTTTAAACCAACAGCCTAATCTAAACGGTAAAGTGAAAGCTTTTGGTGCATGGAATGCCTTTGATCGAATCTTAAACGAAAAAAGAAGTGGCTTTCCTGTAATTTCTGCCTTTGACAGCATTGGAGGAAATAATCCAACCGAAACCCAGAAACTGCTCAATGCCATGCGTGATAACTCTTATAAGCCTTTTCATGAAGATGAATGTCTGGATGTTTTTACCCATTATCAGGCTATGGACGAACTTAAAACAAAGAAACCAAAAGTACTTTATATTGCTTATGGCGAAACTGATGAGTGGGCGCATTCAGGACAATACAGATCGTATCTTGATGCTGCCAATCAGGTAGATAAATGGATTAAGGAAATCTGGGAATTTGTACAAAATGATCCGCAATACAAAAACAAAACGACTTTAATAATCACTGTCGATCATGGCCGTGGTGATAAAAAGAAGAAAGAATGGACAGATCACGGATCTGATGTTGCAGGAGCATCAGAAATTTGGTTTGCTGCAATGGGACCAGAAATTGCACCAAAAGGCGAAGTTAAAACCCAATCGCAATTGTATCAAAAACAAACCGCACAAACCATCGCCAAAGTTATGGGATACACTTTTACAAGTTCGCATCCTGTGGCCGATGAAATTAAAGAAATATTTCACGAATAATAAATTAAACCAAAAATAACAACCAACCAAAACCAATTGACCAAAATGAAAAAAACTTTAGTATTTCTTTTTTTAATGACTGTATTCAGTCCAAAATTATTAGCACAAACAAACGATACACTTGCAGCGTATTATGATAAGATCGAAAAATCTTTTAAATATGAATCCGGAAAAATCACTTTATCAGCAGGAGAAGGAACTCTAAATGTTCCTAAAGGATTTAAGTTTCTTAATGCAGCGCAAACACAAGATGTTTTAAGCAACTTATGGGGAAATCCTGAAGATAAAAGTGTTTTAGGATCGCTTGTTCCTGACGGAAAAGGTGTGACACACAGCAACAGTTGGATGTTCGTAATTAGCTATCAGGGAGATGGTTTTGTAAAAGACGATGATGCCGGAGATATCGATTATGACGATTTGCTGAAAACTATGAAAGAAGATGTTCAGGCAGAAAATGAAGAACGTAAAAAAGGCGGTTACCCCGAAGTACAATTGGTAGGATGGGCATCAAAACCATATTACGACAATAATTTAAAAGTATTGCATTGGGCCAAAGAATTAAAATTCGGGACAGATGAAGCCAATACTTTAAACTATGATTTAAGAGTTTTAGGAAGAAAAGGAATGTACAATATTTCGGCCGTTGCAGGAATGAGCGAACTTGCAGAAGTAAAAGCAAGTATTCCGGGAATTTTAAAAAGTGTAGAATTCAATCAGGGACATAAATATCTAGATTTTGATGCCGACACTGATACCGTTGCCGCCTGGACAATTGGAGGTTTAGTTGCCGGTAAAGTTTTAGCAAAAGTAGGCTTTTTTGCTATTTTGGCTAAATTTGGAAAAATCATCGTAATCGGAATTATTGCAGCATTTGCAGGCCTTAAGAAGTTTCTTTTTGGTAAAAAAGATCAGGTGGTATCAAAACCACAAGAAGAAGAAATTGCATTATTAGAAGAAAACAATTCTAAAGAAGAATAATTTTTTTGCCACGAATTTCACGAATTTGCGCTAATTACTTTAAGTATTAAAGCGAATAAAATTTGTGAAAATTTGTGGAATTCGTGGCAAACTTTTTTAGCTCATTAACACCTTGAAATCTTAAAAATGAAACCAGTATTTAAAGAAATTATATGGGCTACTGTGCTACTTATCATTAGTTATCTCATTTATAATCCGCATTTAATTTTTACTTCTGAAACCACAACTATTGATATTAATATTCATGATACTTATTTTGTGATCGAATCATCTAATATTTTAATACTGATAACTGTATTCGTTTTCTATTTCGCATATTTAATAAGAATGCTCTTTGCTCGTTTTAAAAATACAGTCATAAATTATATATTTTTGTTTTCAAATTTTTTTATGATTCTCGTTATATTATATATAATCCAGACTGTAAAAATACTTATGGTATTGCCCGGAACAACAATTTACCCACCTCTTAGTTCTCCACCCCAAGTACATCAGGGAAATGATTTAGAAAGATATTATGATTTTTTCATAAAAGTGGAAATTGTATTTATTTTGACTTTCATTTTTACAAGCATAAAAATTATAATCAATAATAAACAAAAATCAAAAATTGCAGATATTTAAAAATCATACAAGAAAAAACCTTTGAACCTCTACACCTATGAACCTTTGCCCCTATTTTAAAAAAAATCTCAGTACCTTAGCGCCTTAGAACCTAAGTACCTTTAAAAAAAATGAAACAAATCACTTCAATACAAAATCCGTTTATAAAATCGCTCGTTTTACTACAAGAAAAGGCAAAAGCCCGAAAACAAACCGGAACATTTTTGATTGAAGGATTACGTGAAATTTCACTTGCCATAAAAGGCGGTTACGAAATAGAAACTGTTTTATTTTTACCGGAATTGGTAACTGAAAGTCAGATTAATAAATTGGTCAATACGCCAGTTTCATTAATCGAAATCAATAAAGAAGTTTATCAGAAATTAGCCTATCGCGATACCACCGAAGGAATTTTGGCTATAGCCAAAACCAAATCGATGTCATTATCTGATTTAAAATTATCTGATAATCCGTTGATAATTGTTGCCGAAGCACCAGAAAAACCAGGAAATATTGGCGCACTTTTACGTACTGCCGATGCTGCAAATCTGGATGCCGTTTTGATCGCCAATCCTAAAAGCGATTTGTACAACCCAAACATTGTTCGATCAAGCGTTGGTTGTTTGTTTACCAACCAGATTGCAACAGGAACGACCGCTGAAATTATTGCTTTTTTGAAAGAAAAAAAGATCGATTTTTACTGCGCTACATTACAAAATTCAACCTCTTATCACACACAGGATTTTACTACTCCAACGGCTTTGGTTGTGGGTACAGAAGCCACGGGACTAACGCAGGATTGGCGTGATGCTGCAACTCAGAATATTATTATTCCGATGCAGGGCGAAATCGACAGCATGAATGTCTCTGTTGCGGCGGCTATTTTAATTTTTGAAGCCAAACGTCAAAGAGGATTTAATTAATAATAAATTCAAAATTATGAGTTATAAATTATCACTTTTAGCCTTATTATTTTCTTTTTCAGTTTCGGCTCAAATTACGAATCAGGAAGTAGATGAATTGGTGAATCGTACCATAAAAGCTTTTGATGTTCCCGGAATTGCGGTTGCAATTGTAAAAGACGGAAAAGTAGTCTTGGCAAAAGGATATGGAGTAAAATCGGTCGTTACACAACAAAAAGTCGATGCCAATACTCTTTTTGGGATTGCCTCAAACAGTAAAGCATTTACAACGGCAGCGCTTGCCATGTTGGTTGATGAAGGTAAAATAAAATGGGATGATAAAGTCCTGAAATATCTTCCGGATTTTAAAATGTACGACGATTTTGTAACGCGCGAGTTCACTATTCGTGATCTTTTAACGCACAGAAGCGGACTCGGACTTGGAGCGGGAGATTTGATGATCTGGCCTGACGGAAGCGATTTTAAGGCGCAGGATATCGTTCATAATTTAAGATACTTAAAACCGGTTTCGAGTTTTAGAACCAAATACGATTACGACAATTTGATGTACATTATCGCAGGAGAAATTGTACATGTTGTAAGCGGAAAAACATGGGCCGATTTTGTTGAGGAACGCATTATGAAACCTCTGGAAATGAACAATAGTGTAGCATCTGTAAAGCGTTTAAAAGACACTACAAATGTTATTACGCCGCATGTTCCTGTTGACGGAAAACTGAAAACGATAAAACGTTATGAAAATCAGCTTTTTGACGGAGCTGCCGGAATTTATTCAAGCGTAAATGATTTGAGTAAATGGGCAATTTTACAAATCAATAACGGGAAATACGGAGACAATAAGCAATTATTTTCAGAGAAAGAACACGACGAAATGTGGCAATTGCAAACCATTATTCCGGCAAAAACAAAACTACCTTACAATACTCATTTTTCAGGATATGGTTTAGGTTGGTTTTTGAGTGATGTAAAAGGATACAAACAAGTTTCGCATACCGGCGGATTAGAAGGAAATGTGACACAAACTACCTTGATTCCGGAGATAGGTTTAGGAATTATTGTCCTGACCAATCAACAATCCGGAGCGGCATTTACTGCCATAACAAATACCATAAAAGACAGTTATCTGGGCATTAAACCCGAAGATTATGTGACCACTTACAGCAACCGTATGAAAGCCAGCGAAGCATCAGCAGATAAAGTGACTGACGAAGTTTGGGCAACCGTTGCAAAAAATAAAAAAGACAAACTAAAAATTGATTTCTCTAAAATAACCGGGACCTACAAGGACAATTGGTTTGGAGAAGTTACTATAACAGAGAAAAAAGGAAAGGCCTATTTTGCATCAAAACGTTCGCCACAACTTGTTGGTGAAGTTTTCTTTTATAAAGATGGAAATTATCTCGTAAAATGGAACAACGCCTTTTTTCACGCCGATGCGCATTTGCTTTTCAAATACGATGAAACCGGAAAAGTCATTAATCTAAAAATGCTTCCTATCTCTGAACTAACTGATTTTAGTTATGATTTTCAGGATTTGGATTTTTCGAAAGAATAATTTTTAGTTTTCAGTTTTCAGTCGCAGTTTTCAGTCTCAGTTATCACCTCAATCTAGTCATCCCGAACGAAGGATCTCCGTTAGTAGCTCCGCAATCTAAATATACTTTGTGTTAGTTTCTTGTGGAGATCCCTCGTTCCTACCAAAAATCCGTTTAAATCCGCGTCTTTGCAAAGCAAATCCGTGTCATCTGCGTTTCATGGCAAAGATTATAGAATTTCTTGTATCTTCTTCGACTTCGCTAACAATGACGTCATTTATATTGCTTTTTTTGAAAAAAATTAACCCTCGGGATAACAAAAAATGCACTCACTAATTTTGACAAAGCCATCTCTTAACAAATCTCATTTTTTAAGTTTTTGGCTAATCTCAGACTGAGCGGAGTTGAAGTCCTTTTTACTACAAAAGAATCTCGACTCTGCTCGATTTGACAAGCCAAAATCTACCCTCTAAAATCAGAAATCTAAAATCTAAAATCAACCCTTCATTCCCTTGCGTATATTCAAACTTATTCTTATTTTTAGTACTTGAACTATGCCGTTATGATAGAAATAGATATTGAGAAAGAAAATAAAGCAATTGCCCAAGAGTATAAAGAATTACTTCGAATCAGTTATCAGACTTTAAGTCCAACGGACAAAAAATTAATCCGAAAAGCATTTGATGTCGCAGTAGATGCACATAAAGAACAAAGACGTAAATCTGGCGAAGCGTATATCTTTCATCCCATTGCAGTTGCGAAAATTGTAGCTTCTGAAATTGGTTTAGGAGCGACCTCTATTGCGGCGGCTTTATTGCACGATGTTGTCGAAGATACTCCTATGACAGTCGAGGATATTGAGCGTTTATTTAACCCAAAAGTGGCGCAACTTGTTGAAGGTTTAACCAAAATTTCGTTAGTTCAAAAAGATCTGAATGCATCGATGCAGGCAGAAAATTTCAGAAAAATGATCCTTACACTGAACGATGACGTTCGTGTAATTTTGATAAAACTCGCCGATCGCTTGCATAATATGCAAACCATGGATTCGATGGCAGAATACAAGCAAACTAAAATTGCTTCGGAAACGCTTTATATTTATGCCCCTCTAGCCCATCGTTTAGGACTTTATAATATAAAAACTAAATTGGAAGATTTAGGTTTAAAATATACAGAACCGGCTGTTTACAATGATATTGTGAGCAAAATAAGAGAGACAAAAGAAGAACAGGATGCTTATATCAAAGATATTTCGGATGTTCTAAAAAAATCGCTGGACAATGAAGGCATTGATTATGTCATAAAAGGACGTCCAAAATCTATTTATTCGATCCGTCGTAAAATGCGCGCTCAAAATGTGAGTTTTGATGAAGTGTATGACAAATTTGCCCTTAGAATTGTCTATAAATCAGATCAGCACGATGAGAAATTCGTGGCTTGGAAAATTTATTCAATCGTAACAGATCATTACAGACCCAGCCCGAGTCGTTTACGTGACTGGATTTCATCTCCCAAATCAACCGGATACGAAGCTTTGCACATTACCGTAATGGGACCAAAAGGCCGTTGGGTCGAAGTGCAGGTTCGAAGTGAGCGTATGGATGAAATTGCAGAAAAAGGTTATGCAGCGCATTACAAATACAAAAACGGCGCTACGGAAGAAAGCGGTCTGGATGTTTGGCTGAATTTACTCCGTGAAGCGTTGGAAAATCAGGAAACGAATGCGGTTGATTTTGTTGAAGATTTTAAAATGAATTTATATTCGAAAGAAATCTTCGTCTTTACGCCAAAAGGAGAAATTAAGTCATTGCCAAAAGGTGCTACTTCACTTGATTTTGCGTTTAGTATTCACTCCGAAATTGGAATAAAAACCAGAGGAACGCGTGTAAACGGACGTTTGGTTCCGCTAAATCACGAGCTAAAAAGTGGTGATCAGGTCGAAGTGATTACTTCTGCCAACCAAAAACCAACGGTAAACTGGTTAGAATATGTAACCACTTCAAGAGCCAAAACGAAAATAAAAAACGTTCTTAACGAGAACACTAAAAAAATTGCTGAAGAAGGAAAAGAATTACTTACCCGAAAACTAAGACATTTAAAAATAACAATCAACGAGCAGGTTATTAATGAATTAGTCAACTTTTTTAAACTAAAAACGAGTTTAGATTTATTTTACAGAGTTGGAATTGGGGCAATAGAAAATCAGCAATTGAAAGATTACGCCGCTCAAAAAAGCAATACGTTTATCAATTTCTTTAAAAATAAAATTAAAAGAAATAAAGATACAACCGCTGCCGATGATATTCATAAACAAGTTATCAGCAGTAATTATGATATGCTGGTTTTTGGTACTGAGCATGATAAACTCGATTATAAACTTTCGCCATGTTGTAACCCAATTCCGGGAGATGACGTTTTTGGATTTGTAACGATAAACGAAGGTATAAAAGTGCACAAAAAAGACTGTCCGAATGCCATTGGTATGCAGTCAAACTATGCTTACAGAATTATGAGTGCCAAATGGATTGATTCATCGCAGGAAGAATTCAAAGCCATTATCAACATTACGGGAATGGATGTTTTAGGACTTACCAATCAGTTAACAAGGGTAATTTCGAACAATATGAGCGTGAATATCCAAAGCATTTCGTTAAGTACTGATGCGGGAATTTTTCATGGTCAGATTGCTGTAATTGTGCAGAACAATACCATTTTGAAGAAAATGATTAATGCGATTAAAAAAATTGATGGGGTTGATAAAGTGACCAGAGAATACAGAACTTAAACTTTTTAACCTATCTATAAGGGTTTTATAACTAAACTTTAAACCCGAAACTTTTATTCATTAAAAATAAAAATTTATCTTTGCCGGATATGACACTCATTTCAACTGACAACACTAAGAATCAAGAAATTGTAAAAAATGTATTTACAATGTATCTTGAGCAAAAAGGGCATCGCAAAACTCCTGAGCGTTATGCTATACTTCAGGAAATTTACGACAGCGAAGAGCATTTTGACATAGAAAACTTATATATCAAAATGAAAAACAAGAACTATCGTGTGAGTAGAGCTACATTATACAACACGATCGAGTTATTGTTAGACTGCGCATTGGTTAGAAAACATCAATTTGGGCAAAATCAGGCTTACTACGAAAAATCATATTTTGATAAACAGCATGATCATATTATCATGACTGATTCTGGTGAGGTGATTGAATTTTGCGATCCAAGAATTCAAACCATCAAAAAAACAATCGAAGAAATATTTGATATCGAAATTACGAATCATTCATTGTATTTCTACGGAAACAAAAAGCAAAAACAATAGTCCGGAAACGCATTATTTTAAAAAATAAAAAAAAAGAAAATTAACTACATTAATCAGTAGGGCAACTCAAATTGCCTCAACGCAAATTAAAACAGAATGACCGTAGATTTATTACTAGGATTACAATGGGGAGATGAAGGTAAAGGGAAAATTGTTGACGTTCTTACCTCTAATTATGATATTATTGCACGTTTTCAAGGAGGACCAAATGCAGGACATACATTAGAGTTTGACGGAATTAAACATGTACTTAGAACCATTCCTTCTGGAATTTTTCATAAAAATTCAATAAACATCATTGGTAATGGTGTTGTAATAGATCCGGTAGTTTTTCAAAAAGAAATCGAAGGTTTAGAGAAATTCAACCTTGACATCAAAAATAAATTGATCATTTCAAGAAAAGCACATTTAATTTTACCAACACACCGTTTGCTTGATGCAGCATCTGAGGCATCTAAAGGAAAAGCTAAAATTGGTTCTACTCTAAAAGGAATTGGACCAACGTACATGGACAAAACCGGAAGAAACGGATTACGTGTTGGAGATATCGAATTAGAAGACTTTAAAGAACGTTACAGAGCATTGGCTGACAAACATGAAGCAATGATTGCTTTTTATGATGTAGCGATTCAATACAACTTAGCTGAACTTGAAAAAGAGTTTTTTGAATCTATCGAAGAATTAAAAAAATTAGATTTCATCGACAGTGAAGAATATATCTACCAGGCTCAAAAAGCAGGTAAATCTATTTTATGCGAAGGAGCTCAGGGTTCTTTATTAGATGTTGATTTTGGAACTTATCCTTTCGTAACTTCATCAAATACTACTGCTGCCGGAGCTTGTACTGGTTTAGGAATTGCTCCTAACAAAATCAAAGAAGTATACGGAATTTTTAAAGCTTATGTAACACGTGTTGGTAGCGGACCTTTCCCAACGGAACTTTTTGACGAAGTTGGTGCTACTATGGCAAAAGTGGGTAACGAATTTGGATCTGTTACAGGAAGACAAAGACGTTGCGGATGGTTAGACCTTGTAGCTTTAAAATATGCTGTTCAGGTAAACGGAGTTACTCAGTTAATGATGATGAAAGGCGATGTTCTTTCAGGATTCGAAACTCTGAAAGTTTGTACAGAATACAACTATAAAGGACAAAACATTTCTCACTTTCCTTACAACATCGAGCCGGAAAACGTAACTCCTGTTTATAAAGAATTTAAAGGATGGAAAGCTGACTTAACAGGATTGACGACTTACGATCAATTACCAATTGAGCTAAAAGAATATATTGAGTTTATTGAAGAAGAAGTTGGAGTGCCAATTAAGATTGTATCTGTTGGACCTGACAGAAAGCAAACAATAACAAAATAATACATCTAAACGCTCTGATAACCAGAGCGTTTTTTTATACAAAAGATTTCTTATTATGAAAAATCCAGAAATTAAAGTTACCGAAACTAAGTTACTATCAGACAATTGGTACATACTAAACAAAGTAACTTTTGATTACCAAAAGAAAGATGGTAAAGTAGAATCGCATATTCGTGAAGTGTATGACCGAGGAAACGGAGCCGCTATTTTATTGTACAATTCATCTAAAAAAACAGTAATCTTAACGCGTCAGTTTCGTTTGCCAACTTACCTTAACGGAAATAAAACCGGAATGATGATTGAGGTTTGCGCCGGACTTCTTGATCAGGATAATGCTGAACAAGCCGTAATTCGTGAAACCGAAGAAGAAACAGGTTACCGTTTAAATAAAGTTCAGAAAGTTATTGAAACGTATATGTCGCCAGGTTCTGTTACCGAGATTTTATATCTTTTTGTGGGTGAATATGATGAAACCATGAAAGTAAATGATGGCGGTGGATTAGACGCCGAACAGGAAAATATTGAAGTGCTGGAATATACTTTTGATGAAGCGTATGCAATGATTGAATCAGGTGAGATTACTGATGCTAAAACGATTATGTTATTGCAGCATGCAAAAATAAAAGGATTGGTGTAAGGTATTTTTTATTATTTTAGAACTTAAATTAACTTAACCAAATATAATTTTACATGGGACTATTTAATTTCTTCAAAAAAGAAAAAACTAATTTAGAAAAAACCGAAAATAGCATTTTACTTGCTATGCCAATGTTTAACAATAACGAAAGATATGATATCAATGCTGTTATTGAAAATCTAAAAACCTTTTGGAAACTAACAATTACTGATTTTACAGGAGATGATAACTCTGCTGTTTTTAAAATAGAAGGAGAAATGGTTGCATTGGCTTACATGCCTGCACCAATTCCTTGGGAAGACATTCAGGGAACTGCGGAATATGCATATAATTGGGAGACTGCTACCGAAGATTTAGAAAATCATAATGGACATGCAATAGTATCAATTATGTCCTCAAAAAAAAGCCAGAAAGAAAGATTTACGATTTTAAGTAAATTACTGTCTTCTATTTTATTAACATCAAATTCAATAGGAGTTTATCAGGGAAGTCAATCATTATTAATTTCTAAGTCTCAATATTTAGAAAATATTGACGAAATAAAACAACAAGGCATACCTCTGACTTTATGGATTTACATCGGAATAAGACCTTCTCAACAAGGAAACAGTATTTATACTTATGGCTTAACTGAATTTACAAAACAAGAGATGGAAGTTATAAATTCAAAACTTACTATTGAAGAGCTTTATGCTTTTGTATCTAATATTGCTGCTTATGTTATAAATAGTAATGTCACTTTCAAAAATGGGGAAACTCTTGGATATACAGAAGATCAAAAAATTAATATAACATCTTCTAAAGGACAATTTGTAGAAGGTCAAACCTTAAAACTAGAAATGTAATTTTTTCAATTCAATTTAAATGAAAATCAAACAAACAATTCAAAAAATTGTGTAAGTCCTTTTCGGGATGATTAAAATAACTTTACATAAATAAAAAACCAGTTTATGAAAAAGTTATATTACACATCCAATATTTTACTTGTATTAATCTTAGTCTTATTAGGTTCATGTAAAAAAAGTGAATCAACTGAAACTAAGGAAAAAGCAAAACCTAAAAAAACAATTGAGCATACAAAACCAAAAACCACTTCTTATCATTTCGAAAAAACGAAAGAATGGTTAAAAACAAATGGTTCAGACAGTACTAAACTTCATATCGCATACGCTTTAAACAGAACCGACAAAGCCAACTTTGCACAAATGGATTCAGTAGTACTGCCTGCAGATTTCACAGGAGATATTGTGTATTATCTTCCGTTTCCTCTACATGTAACTGCTTTAGAAGAAGTTTCGAAAGTGATCATTTTCTCTTATCCGGCTCAGGCATTTGCTGCTTACGAAAATGGAGAATTAGTATATACAGGCCCAACCAATATGGGAAGAAAAAAAGATCCTACTCCAACAGGATTATTTTTTACCAATTGGAAAGCCGAAAAAACAACCAGCACGTTTAATGACGAATGGGATTTGAAATGGAATTTTAATATCGAAAATAAATTAGGTGTTGGTTTTCACGAATATGCATTGCCCGGTTATCCTGCATCGCATTCTTGTTTACGACTACAAGAAACCGATGCTAAATTCCTTTACAAATTTGCAGATGAATGGATTTTGAAAGACAAGGAAAATGTAAAAGTAAAAGGAACTCCGGTAATTGTTTTTGGAAGTTATCCTTTTGGAGAACCAAAACCATGGTTTGCATTAGTAAAAGATCCAAAAGCATTGGATATTTCTGAAGCTGAAATAGAAACTCAGACAAAACCTTTTATCCAAAAGATTTTAGAAAATCAAAAAGTTAGAGAAGCAGAACCAACCGCTACTCCATAAGAATATGTTATCCAAGGAAAAGCTGCTATTATAATTTTGACGAATTGTAGTAGCAGTTTTTTTATGCCACGAAGGCACGAAGACACAAAGTTTTTTTTACATATTATTATCATCAATTAAATTCGGCTAAAGCCTATTTCTCTTATCCTCTTTCATCCCCCAGCTAAAGCTGGAGGCTATTCAATTAAAACCTCTAATAGACGCACTGCTGCGCATCTCTACCAAACCCTTGAACCTCTATCCCTTTGAACCTTTGAAACTTTTTTAACTTAAATAAGCGAACGTTCATTTATTATTAATATCTTTGTACCATAATGAATTAAAATTATGAGAACCAGAGATATAAATAAAGAAGAACTTGTAAAACAAAAAGCGATCGAAATGCTGGTTTCACAAGGTGTAGAAGGTTTTGGAATGAATCGACTTGCTAAAGAATGCGGAGTTTCTGTAGCGACACTTTATATTTATTATTCGGATAAAGAAGATCTTATCAGAAAAATTGGAATTGAAATTGGTAAAAATTTCTTTGAAGAAATGTTAGTCGGATTTTCGCCCGAAATGCCTTTTGTTGATGGTTTACGTCAACAATGGGACAACCGTTCTAAGTTTGCTATCAACTTTTCTTTGCAGACTACTTGTCTTGAACTTCTAAAACATTCTACTTATGGTGATGCTATTTTAGCAGAAATCACAACAGACTTTAAGGAACAAATGTCAAAATTTATCACAAAGGCAATTGAAAATAAAGAACTTCTTCCCATTACTTTCGAGGTTTTTTGGAGCATTGCTTATGGTTCTCTTTATTCTCTTTTAGAACTTCACAGAGAAGGTAAATCAATGTCGGGGAAAGCTTTTGTATTTACTGAGGAAATTAGGAATGAAGCTTTTAATTTGGTTATTAAAGCTTTGACTCCCTGATTAAAAAATCAAATTCAATGGCAATGGCAAAAATCAATTGCAATTGTAAGTTCAAAAATTAATATCAATTGCAATGTTAATCTCAATAACGGTATAAAATTCAAACTAAAAAAATTCAATTAATACAATATCAATTAAATAAAAAATCAAATGAATACTTCACTTATAAAAAACAAAAAAATCGCCATTATTGGCGGTGGACCTGTTGGATTGACAACAGCGAGAATTTTACAAATTAATGGTGCTGATGTAACGGTTTACGAAAGAGATCTAAATGCTCAGGCGAGAACTTCGGGCGGAACTCTTGACATCCACTCTGACTCAGGACAAAAAGCGATCATAAAAGCAGACTTAATGGAGGAGTTTTATCGCTATGCGAGGCCAACAGGAGAAAAAATGGCGGATATGCACGGGAATATTACTTCGGAAGAAATGCCTACTGAAGAGAATGCTTATTCAAGACCTGAAATTGACAGAAATGATTTGAGAAAAATCATGCTGGAAAATCTACAGGAAAACACTGTAGTTTGGGACAGTCAATTGACTGAAATTAATAAAATTGACGAACAATATCATTTAGAATTTAAAAACGGTACTAAAACAACTGCTGATTTTGTTATTGTGGCGAATGGCGGAAGATCGAATGCCCGAAAATTTGTAACGGATAAAGAACCGCAACTTTCAGGAACTTATATTATTCAGGGGGAAATTGAAAATCCGGATCGCGATTATCCTGAATTCAAACCTAAATACGGTGACGGAAATGTGATGGCAATGGGAGAGAAAAAAATGTTTTACACCCACACTTTACGAGATGGTTCTATACATTTTGGAGTTTCTTTTAAAGCAGATGAAAATTGGGTTTTAAATAACGGAATTGACTTTGAAGACAATGCTTCTGTAATTTCTTTTCTGAATAAAAAATTCGAGAACTGGAATGAAGATTATAAAAAATTCTTTAATGCTTCTACAGATTTTTGGGGATTGCCATTACGTTTGTTCTCCTTAGAAGAATCCTGGAAAAAACATTCAAATATTACACTTGTAGGTGATGCGGCACATTTAATGCCTCCATTTGCTGGCGAAGGTGTAAATATGGGTTTAATGGATGCGTATCAACTAACTGAAAATTTGACTAATGGAGAATTCTCAACTCTTCAGGATGCAATTGATGACTATGAGCAAAAAATGTTTGGCTATGCTCTCGAAGCGCAACGCACCACCTATCAAATGGAGGAATTATTACATTCTGATGTCACGACTGAGAAAATATTAAATAGCCGCGGTGGGGTTTAATGTTTTTTTTCACCATATAAGTGATGTAAGTTCATTTAATCTGAATCGAATATTGTTTTAAACTTCGTTTAAAACGTACAACGGGATTAGCTCCTAAAAAATAAGCAAAACAAAAAAGGCATAAGAAACTAAATCTTATGCCTTTTGTTTTATAACTCTTTATCGTTTTAACAAATAACTATTTCAATTTCATCTAACTGAATTTGCTTTTTCTTTATTCCGTATAGTTTTTTTAATAAATTTAAAATACTAAAAGGATTAGAACCAATCATTGAATAAAACACTGTCAAGTCTTCATAATTATGAACCGAAATTTTATATTTTGATTTTTCAGTAACCTGAAAACTAAAAAATTTCACTCCTCTTTTTCCATTTTTATAATCCCTTACTTTTAAGCTTTTTTCTCTTAAAAGTATTGATTCATTCGTTTTTAAATCCAGAATTTCGATAAAAAAATCATCGTTTGCCTGAACATCAAAACCACCTAGTACAAAAATGTCATAAAAACCATAATACAAATCAACTTCAAGAATGTCTTTTAACTTGAACTGTAAATTCATACTTTATTATCTTGAATAATTCGGAGCTTCTTTTGTAATAGTAACGTTATGTGGATGACTTTCTGTGATTCCGCTTGACGTGATTCTAACAAAACGTCCAGTTTCTTGTAAAGTCGGAATATCTTTTGAACCACAGTATCCCATTCCTGCACGAAGTCCTCCAACAAACTGAAGCATACTTTCGTTTAATTCTCCTTTGTAAGGAACACGACCAACGATTCCTTCAGGAACTAATTTCTTAACATCGTCTTCAACATCTTGGAAATAACGGTCTTTAGAACCGGTTTGCATCGCTTCAACAGAACCCATTCCGCGGTACGATTTGAATTTTCTTCCTTCGAAAATAATGGTTTCTCCAGGAGATTCTTTTGTTCCTGCTAATAAAGATCCTAACATTACACAGTCGGCACCGGCAGCGATTGCTTTCGGGATATCACCTGTATAGCGAATTCCACCATCTGCGATAACCGGAACTCCGGTTCCTTTGATAGCCGCGGCTACTTCAAGAACTGCTGAAAATTGAGGAAAACCAACACCAGCAACGATACGGGTTGTACAGATAGAACCAGGTCCGATTCCTACTTTTACACCGTCTGCTCCGTTTGCCACTAAATATTTAGCTGCTTCGGGAGTTGCAATGTTCCCTACAATTACGTCGATATTTGGGAATTTTGATTTTATTTCTTTCAATGTATTTACTACACCTTCAGTATGTCCGTGAGCGGTATCAATAATGATAGCGTCTACTCCGGCAGCAACTAAAGCTTCTGCTCTTTGAACAGCATCACCAGTAACACCAATGGCAGCAGCAACTCTTAAACGACCAAAAACATCTTTGTTAGCGATTGGTTTTTGAGTCAGTTTTGTAATATCTCTAAAAGTAATTAAACCAACTAGTTCATAGTTAGCATTTACTACTGGTAATTTTTCGATTTTATGTCCTTGTAAAACTACTTCGGCTTGTTCTAATGAAGTTCCTTCGGCTACAGTAACTAAGTTGGTACTGGTCATTACCTCAGCGATTGGTCTTGCTCCGTTTTTTTCGAAACGTAAATCACGGTTGGTAACGATTCCTTTTAGGATTTTGTTTTCGTCAACGATTGGGATACCGCCAATTCCGTATTCTTTCATGGCATTTTTTGCATCTGCAATGGTAGAATTTGTTGGCAAAGTTACAGGATCGATAATCATTCCTGACTCAGCACGTTTTACTCTTCTAACTTTCGCAGCTTGTTGCTCGATTGTCATGTTTTTATGCAAAACACCTATTCCGCCCTCTTGTGCCATAGCGATTGCCATAGAACTTTCGGTCACAGTATCCATAGCAGCTGATACTATTGGAACGTTTAGTGTAATATTTCGTGAAAATTTTGATTTGATACTCACTTCGCGAGGAAGCACATTCGAGTAGTTAGGTACTAATAATACATCGTCATAAGTTAAACCTTCGCCGATAATCTTGGAGTTGTGTGCTATCATGTTGCAATTTCTAGTTGAATTGCGTGCAAATATAGTGAATAAATTGGAAACTTGATTACTAACTTATTCATAAATTTAACTTTACACGAAAGGTCTTACAAATACGAGAGTCTTAGCCCTGATGGAAATGGAAAGCCACGAGGAGCGAAATAACATTTTTTTCTGGTCTTAAAAAGCGACCAGCGGAAGCTCTTTTAAGGCCTTGAAAAAAAGTGATTTTGCCCGAGTGCTTGTAATGAACAGCAGGAATAGCTTCTTATTTTTATTTTAAATACGATTAGTAGTAAGAGAAATGATATCGTCGAAGGTTCTCGTCTCCGCTCGAACTGACAATAAACCTATAGAATCAAAAAATTTAATCCTCAGAGTTTTGGAAAACAAAATTGAAACCAAACTGAAATGCAATACTATTGGCCTTCGAGACATCTTTATATTCCAGAACATTATCGACGAGAAGGTACATATTGAGTTTCCCCAATGTTCCCGAAATTCCTAAACCAATGTTTTTATTCGAATAAGGATCGAAGGTATAAGTGGCTTTGACATCCAGGTTCTCGAAAATATTGCGTTTATAAAAAGCGGTTAGTGCCACGAAAGGTTCGACTGGCATTGACATGATAAACAATTGCCCTCCTACTGCATTGGCATAACTTGTGGTTACTTTTCCTTTGCAATTACAATCGTCGTTAGAACGTGATTCGCCAAATGAATACTGAATCGACGAATAAAATTTGGTTGGTCGCCAGGTAGTGTACTTATTATAAGATGTTTCACGCGGTATGGCATTCTCGAAATCATCAAAAATATCTCCTGGCTCATTTATAGGATCAAAACTAGGATTTGCTCCCTGATAATTATAAGTTCCTTTATAACTTCTCGTTTCAAGATCTTTTGTATGATTGATAAAACCAAGATCGACAATACTGGCTGTAAACTGAAGATTATCTTTGAAATAATAGGTCAATCCGGCATCGATACCAAAGCCCAAACTACCGTTAAAGAAGGTATTATGAGCAATATCTTTAGGAATGCTTCCTTCATATTCATCTTTGGTAAAAGTAGCAATACCTGAGGTTTTTAGTTCTAAATTTGAGGCTATTATCTGTTCGTATACATTTGGCGTTACAGCATTTTGACCCGTATAAATAAATCCGGAATTTTTGATCGAAGTCGCATTGGCTCCACTTGAATACAATTTTGCGCGGCCTCCTAAAACCAATTTCTCACTTAGCTTTTTGTGAAAACCTACATGAAATACAGAAAGTACTTCGGCACGTACATTTAAATCGGCCAGATTGAATGCTCTACCGATATGATCCCGATTTCCGTCTAAGGCTAAAATGGCAAGATCTTTAGGAACATACATTAAGAAATCGAATTCCTGATAGGCACCAAACGAAATATAAGACTGACTATCTCTTCCTCCCACTCTAAATCCTCCCGAAAATAATTCGAGTTGCTGATTGACATGGGTTTTATCTTTACTGGAAGAATTATTGATTATGTTTCGCACTTTATCATTAAAATCGACTCCGTTATTGGCAAATAAATCATAGGCAGAGAAACTACTGGAACCTAAATTGGCTGATACTCCAGACAAAACCGGAATACCAAAATAGAATTTATACGAAACATCGGCTCCGGGATTTACGAGCGATGATTGCGGAATTGATGTAAAATTATACAACACTTCTTTGTTTTGGGCAAAACCGAAAAGTTGAAAGGCGACGATTAAAATCAGGTATAATTTTCTCATTCTATTACCATATAAACGGTTGCACCTGATTTGAATTTTAAATTACCTACACTATTTTGATCTAATGGAGGTCCGGGTGCCATTGTTACGAGGAAACCTAATTTAGTAGTTCTTTTAAGGAGATCTAATCTCGGGCCTTCAAATACTTCTGTTGGGAATTTAATAATATTTGAGGTTCCTGAAAATGCCGGAACGTTATATGAATCTGTTTCAAGTACTTCATCATTAGCATCGAGAAGCAAAAGATCAATTCTAAAGGCTCTAATTATGGTGTTATCAATTTCGAAGTCAAGTTCTGTTTTGACCAGATTATCTCTGAAGAATTTTTCTTTAAAAGCATCAAATTCAGTTACATCAGGATAAACAGCTAAACTTCCGTCATTTACAAGTTGGGTTGCAGGTACATTAAAATAAGCCAGATTGGCCACAAAAACAGGTTGTAATTTCAGGTCTTTGGTCTGATCGAAATCGAGATCGCTTGAGCATGAAAGAAACAAGGATGATAAAAATAATATCTTAGAGATGCTCTTTACAAAAGTTGCTTTCATGGGTAGGTTATGTTTCTAAATAACACACAACGTTATTCTGTTATTACTTATTATCTGCTATAAGTAAATATAGTAAATTTCTTAATGAAATTTACCAAATAATTTCGAAGCTTCGTTATAAGCACTTTCAAAGCTTAAAGAGTTTAAACCTGTAGATTTTTTATTGGATGTAAAATAAGAAATTAGTTTTTCTGTAGGCATATTTCCTGTCAGTTTATCTGTTGCCATTGGGCATCCGCCAAAACCCTGAATAGCGCCATCAAAACGGGTACAGCCTGCTTTTGATGCTGCATCGATTTTTTCGAACCAGGTATTAGGTGTGGTATGCAAATGCGCCCCAAACTCTATTTTAGGATATTTAGGAATTAGATTCGAAAAAAGATGCGTAATAACTTCTGGCGTAGAACTGCCAACGGTGTCTGAAAGTGATAAGATCTTCACGCCCATTCCTGCAAGCTTTTCTGTCCATTCACCAACGATTTCAACATTCCAGGGATCTCCGTACGGATTCCCGAAACCCATTGAAAGATAGGTTACGACTTCTTTGTTTTTTTTATCGGCAATTTCAAGAATTTCTTCTAGCGTTACTAAAGATTCAGCAATGGTTTTATGAGTATTTCGCATCTGAAAATTCTCGGATATCGAAAAAGGGAACCCTAAATATTGAATTGGTTCATGTTCTGCCGCTGCTGCTGCACCTTGCGTATTCGCAATTATAGCCAGCAATTTGCTTGTAGTTTGCGATAAATCAAGTTGCGCCAAAACCTCAGCAGTATCCTGCATTTGCGGAATCGCTTTTGGAGATACAAAACTCCCAAAATCTATCGTATCAAACCCTACCCTAAGCAAAGCTTGTATATAAGAAACCTTGTTTTTAGTGGGTATAAAAGTTTTGATGCCTTGCATAGCATCACGTGGACATTCGATAATCTTGATTTCTTTATTCAAAGCTTATTCTTTAGTGAAGGCTAAGTTAGTTTCTTTTTTAAAGAAATAAAAGCTAAACTCAGCTTTGTGTTTTTTTTACCATATAAGTTATATAAGTTCATTTAAATATACTGGATGTCTTTAAATCATATAAGCTATTTATTTTTCATCTTATTACTTAAATATGTAATTATTACAAATATTACCAAAATATGTAATAATATATTTTATTACGTATATTTGTAATATATAACTTAATTTATTTTTAATTATATTTGAATATGACAAGCGTAATTACCGGAGATATTATTGGTTCAAGACAACAAACGTCTAAACATTGGGTAGAGGATTTGAAAAAAGTCCTGTCTCCGTTTGGAGAAACGCCAAGTCAGTGGGAAGTTTACAGAGGCGATGAGTTCCAGATCGAAATTAAAAATCCTGAAGAAGCTTTATGGTCTTCAATTTTAATAAAAGCGCATTTAAGAGCCTTAAAATTAGATGCCCGAATGAGTATAGGTTTTGGTGATAAAACGCATGAAGCAGAGAAAATATCCGAAAGTAATGGTGGTGCTTTTATACATTCGGGAGAACTTTTTGAAACTTTAAAAAAACAAAAGGTAACTTTAGCCATAAGAACCGGTGATGCTGTTTTTGATGAAAAGCTAAATTTGATGCTTCAATTGGCATTAACTTTTATGGACAACTGGCTCGCACAACAGGCTGAATTTGTAGCCGCTGCAATAGAAAACCCTACGTTATCGCAAGAAGAATTAGGGCAAAAATTAGGAATCAATCAAGCTGCGGTGAGCCGTAGACAAAAGCGTGCCCAATTTGATTTGGTATTGCAATTAGATCGTTATTTTAGAACCCAAATAAAACAACTTACAACGCCATGATTTTATTTATAAAACTACTTTTAGCACATTTATTAGGCGATTTTATATGGCAGCCCAACTCATGGGTAGCGGACAAAGAAGCTAAAAAACATAAAAGCATTTATTTATATCTTCATATTCTTTTACACGGAATCCTGGCTGCAATTTTGGTTGGGGAAATTCAGTTTATACCTTATGCTGTTTTAATTGCTGTTACGCATGGCATTATCGATTTGATCAAACTCAATTTTCAGAAGAAAAAAACAAAGCGTACCTGGTTTGTCCTGGACCAAATTGCGCATGTTTTAATTTTAATTGGAGTTGTCTTACTTTACAAAGGCGAACCAATACAATTTCAATGGTTTAATAATCAGTTTTGGGTTTTAATCACTGGTGTTTTATTGATTACCAAACCTACTTCTATTTTTATTAAAACCATTATTTCGATCTGGACGCCGGAAAGCCAGAATAGTCACAACGATAATTCGCTTGCTACGGCAGGGAATTATATTGGAATACTGGAAAGACTATTTGTGTTCTGTTTCATCTTAACAGGGCATTTTGAAGCGATTGGATTTTTATTGGCTGCTAAATCTATTTTTAGATTTGGAGATCTAAAAGAGGCTAAAGACAGAAAACTCACCGAGTACGTTATGATTGGTACTTTGATGAGTTTTGGAATTTCTATTATTACAGGATTAATTGTTCAGGCGCTGCTTTTACAATTGCTCTAGAACTTTTTTATTAATTGCTTTTACCAAAGCCGGACCTTCGTAAATAAATCCGGTATACAATTGTACCAGACTTGCTCCTGCATTTAGTTTTTCGATGGCATCATCTGCAGAATGTATTCCTCCTACTCCAATAATTGGGAATGCTTTATTACTTTTTTCAGATAGAAAACGAATTACTTCTGTCGAACGTTTGGTTAATGGTTTCCCAGACAATCCTCCCATTTCAGTTTGATTTTCAGATTGTAAACCTTCTCTTGAAATTGTAGTATTGGTAGCAATTACACCCGCAATTTGAGTCGTTTTTACAATATCAATAATATCTAATAATTGCTCGTCTGTAAGATCCGGGGCAATTTTTAAAAGTATTGGCTTTATCTTTTGAGTACTTGTTTTTTGCTTTTCTACATTTCTGTTTTGCAGCGTTTGCAACAAAGCCGTCAAAGGTTCTTTGTCTTGTAAGGCTCTTAAATTTGGAGTGTTTGGAGAACTTACATTCACAACAAAATAATCAACATGATCAAACAGTGCATCAAAACAAATGATATAATCGTCTACGGCATTTTCGTTTGGAGTAACTTTATTTTTACCAATGTTTCCGCCAATCAAAACTCCTGAATTCTTTTTCAAACGTTCTACGGCTTCAAGAACTCCACCGTTATTAAACCCCATTCGGTTAATAATTGCCTGATCAGCTTTTAGTCTGAACAAACGTTTTTTAGGATTTCCTTCCTGACCTACCGGCGTTACGGTTCCTATTTCGATAAAACCAAAACCAAAATCTGAGAATTCCTTGTATAGCTTGGCATCTTTGTCGAATCCTGCTGCAAGTCCTACCGGATTTTTGAATTTAATTCCGAAAACTTCACGTTCTAAACGAGTATCTTTTACTTCGTATATTGATTTTATAATTGATGAAACTCCTGGGATTTTCGAAATGAATTTAACAAATGAAAAAGTAAAATAATGCACTTCTTCCGGATCAAACCAAAAAAGTATCGGGCGAATTATCAATTTATACATAATAGTGTTGTGTGTTTTTTTCGATTGCAAATTTAATTATAATACTTGAAAGTGGCTCTTTTTTTTACAGGAACAAATTAGTATATGTTTTTAAGTCATTTTTCGAATTAATTAAACCCTCAAATTCCAGATAATAAAATCATAAAAGGCTTTCATTTTTATCTTTTAAAGCTATCCTAACTTAAAAAGAAAATGGTAATAAGTAGAAAATCCATCTTTTAATGTTGCAAATTATAAAATGAAACATCTTAAAGTCTTTAAGTCAAGTTACCAGACTTTTTATTCTTTAATTTTAAACTTCTAAACTAAAGTCGGATTTAATAAACACCAAAATGCTATACAGAATTAGTAGTTATTTAAAAAAATCTTTTCTTTTTGCACTTCTCTTTAGTCTGGTTAGCATTCTTACTAATAAATCTGTAGCTCAGGAAAGTGAGGAAAACGAAGTTTTTAAACCCCATCATCAAATTGGGATTTCAATTAATCATGTTCATGTTTTTGAGGGAAGAGATGACGAAGGAAATCGTGAGGTTTTAAGCCTTCCGGCATGGGGAGTTGATTATACTTTTCAGTTTCATAAAAACTGGGCTATAGGTCTTCATACCGATTTTGTAATTGAAAAATTTAAAGTCGAAAAAGTGTATGCAAATGATGACGATAATGAAACCGTAGAAAGAAGTTATCCTATAGCTCCGGCACTTATGGGAATTTACAAACCAAGCGAATCCTGGAGCTTTCTCTTAGGATTTGGAGGTGAATTTGCCAAAGAAGAAAACTATTTTCTGACCCGCGTTGGTGCAGAATACGGTTATGAACTTCCAAAAAACTGGGAAATCTTTGGAACATTCAGTTATGATCTTAAATGGAATGCTTATGACAGTTGGGGAATTGGTTTAGGAATTGCAAAAAACTTTGGAGGTAAATAAGTAATAATAATCAGTATCAAATTATGTAACCTAATCAAGCCTATGTACCATTCAAATAAAATAATACATCTACAAAAAGGCTTACTTTCACTTCTAATATTTTTTTTAAGTATCTCTGTTGAGGCACAGTTAGAAAAAGACACAACCAAGATTATTACTTTTAGACATGGAGACAAAGGAATCGAATTGCGTACCAAAGACAATAAATTTCTTTTTCAGTTACAAAGCCGTTTACAGTTTCGATTTTCTACTCCAAACGATCAGGATCCACTGACTTATGATGATTATAGTCAGGACAAACAAACGACTTTTAAAATTAATCGTGCCCGATTAAAAGTAGGTGGACATGCTTTTGAACCGTGGTTAAAATATTATTGGGAGTATGAACTGAGCCAGTCTAATTTACTGGATTTTAGAATCATGATCGAAAAATGGGAATGGATGAGTTTTAAGGTTGGTCAGTGGAAAGTTGAATATACCCGTGAACGATTTATAAGTAGTGGCGAACAGCAAACTGTAGATCGCTCTTTTATCAATCGGGATTTTACTGTAGACAGACAAATGGGAGTTGAAGTATACGGACATTTAAAAGGACGCGGCATTGCTGATTTTAATTACTGGGCGGCGGCTCTAACAGGAACAGGACGCGGAAATACTGCTAATGACGATAATAATCTTATGTATTTTGGTCGCGCACAATGGAATTTTCTGGGAAGATTCCTTGATTTTGAAGGCAGTGATTTAGAATTTCATGAAAAACCAACTCCAATTATTGCCTTTTCAGCAATAACAAACCGTAGTCCTTATACGCGATTTTCACAATCCGGAGGAGGTTCTTTAGATGGTTATGAAAACGGGCTTCCTGGCCAATATCGTGTCAATCAATGGAATCTTGAAACTGCATTTATGTACCGTGGTTTTTCCTGGCAAAGCGAATGGCATACCAAAAAAATTATTGATAAATTAAATAATGATGATACAACGACATTAAAAGGATATTATGTGCAGGCAGGATATTTTTTTCATAATGTTTTTGATTGGTGGCCGCAACATTTAGAAATGGCAGGAAGGCACGCTGCCTACAGACCTGACAATTCGATGAGACAGAACTTACAGGACGAAACAACAATCGCTTTTAATTGGTTTTTTAAAGGACACAAAAATAAACTTACATCTGAGGTTAGCTATTTTAGTTTTCAGGATAAAAGCCTGCCTCTTGAACAAGGATGGCGCTTTAGAATTCAATGGGATATATCATTGTAGATTATACTAAAACAGCAGCTTTTATAACCTCATAAAATGCAGTAAATCATAATATTGCCTAAAAAATTTTATCCTAATTTTCGTATAGCGATTATTTTTTTTAATAACTTTAACTAATATAAAACACTGAAAATGAAAAACATAAAAAATTCACTTGGAAATACAGCAGCTCTATGCTTAGTGGGATTCTTTTTTTTGATTTCAATTGATAGTATCGCACAACGTCATGGCGGAGGAGGGGCGCACAGAGGTGGCGGAGCAACTCAGGCTAGACCTGCAAGACCAGCTACTCAATCCAGACCTGCCGTAAACAGACCTGCCAGAACAAAAAGACCGGGAGCAAACGGTTCAGGAACTAAAGTTACCAGACCTGCTAACTCAAATTCTAAAATTGGCGGTAATACTGTTACTAATAATAGAAACAGAAATACCAATATTAGCGGTAATACTGTAAACAGAAATAGAAATAATGTAAATATCAATGTCAATAACAGTGTACATGTTCGCAACAATCGCAACACAGTAGTCAGACCTGGTGTACGACCTTATGCACGTCCGCCATACGTATATGGTGGTTATCGATATCGTGCTTATCATCCGTATTATTTTCATCCTTACACCCCTTTTTATTGGGGTCCGGTTTGGCATCCGTGGGGATTTTTTGCAGCCACTTTGGCCGTTACAGCAATTGTTGTAAGTGTCGAAAGTACTCAATATCATTATGACCAAGGTGTTTGGTATACTCCAACCAGTGGAGGTTATACAGCTGTTCCCGCGCCTGTAGGAGGAACTGTAAATAATATACCAAGTGGAGCCGAAACAGTCAATACCGGAACCGTCAATAATTACTATTATGGCGGAACATATTATGAAAAAGATGGAAGCAGTTATAAAGTAGTCCCTCCAACAGCAGGAACCGTTGTCGATAATTTACCTGAAGGAGGTGAAGAAGTCACTATAGGAGATGTAAAATATGTGAAATTTGGCGAAACTTATTATCAACCCGTTCAGGTTGACGGTAAAAATAAATATGAAGTTGTTGATGTTGAAAAAGAATAGTCATTAACTCCATAGGATAACTATGATTTAGGTTATTTTTTTTAACTTTATACCCTATTATACAGACCCCCACAAAATCAACTATAATGAAAAACAAAACTTATTGGATTTTAGCAATTCTTACCATCTCAATCATTTCAATTGCTTATGGCTACACTAAAATTATTGTTCCAAAACAAAAATTGGCTGCAATGGATTGTGCAGAAACTCCAAATACTTCTGATGCATCTTTATTTAAACCCACTATCGAAAATAAAAACAAACCTCCTTTAAATAAAGCTCCAAAAGGTATGGTCTGGATTCCAGGCGGAGAATTCTCTATGGGCAGCAATGTCGAAGATGAAAGTTTATGCAGTATAAAAGGTGTTACAAAAGATGCAGCACCAATACATCAGGTATATGTAGACGGTTTTTATATGGATCAAACCGAAGTGACCAACGATCAATTTGAAGCTTTTGTAAAAGCTACAGGTTATGTTACGTTAGCCGAGATAAAACCTACTCACGAAGAATATCCTGATGCACCGCTGGAAAATTTAGTGGCCGGATCTGCCGTTTTCACCCCTACTCCTGCCAAGGTAAATCTGGGTAATTATATGCAATGGTGGTCTTATGTTCAGGGAGCAGACTGGAGACATCCTGAAGGTGCCGGAAGTTCTATAAAAGGAAGAGGCAACTATCCTGTTGTTCAAATTTCGTACGATGATGCAGCCGCTTATGCAAAATGGGCTGGTAAAAGATTACCAACAGAAGCCGAATGGGAATTTGCTGCACGCGGCGGAAAATCAGGACAGCTATATTCTTGGGGAAATACATTAAAACCTAAAGGAAAATTTCAGGCTAATATATACCAAGGACAGTTTCCTATAGAAAAGGGCGACACGGGCGAAGATGGCTATATTGGCATTGCCCCTACTGCTCAATTTGAACCAAATCCTTATGGACTTTATGACATTGGAGGAAATGTATGGGAATGGACAAACGACTGGTATACCGCAGATTATTATGATGTTTTAAAACAAAGCGGTAAAGTAACCAAAAATCCTCAAGGGCCAGAATCATCATACGATCCGGGAGAACCAAATTTACCTAAAAAAGTTCAGCGTGGAGGATCATTTTTATGTACTGATCAATATTGTACCCGTTATATGGTAGGCACCAGAGGAAAAGGTGATTATAAATCACCAGCAAATCATATTGGTTTTAGATGTGTGCAATAATCTTTTTTTCGCCACGACCCGAACAAAGGGAACAGGCGAAGCAATTTCACTAATTTTCACGAATTAATTTAAATATAATCCGATTTTACGAATTAAGATTCGTGAAATTGGATTTTTAAGTTTTATACAAACAATTAAAATTAGTGCTAATTCGTGAAATTCGTGTCAAACATTTTTCCAACTCGTTTTTTCATTTTTCATAATTTAGAGCTTCACAACGCCTGATTATTTGCTTATATTTGCTAAAAATTAAACAAATGCAACATATTATAGATCGTTTTATCAGTTACGTAACTATTGATACTGAGTCAGACCCAAATTCAAATACCACTCCAAGTACAGAAAAACAATGGAATCTTGCCAATAAACTAGTCGAAGAACTAAAAACTATTGGTCTTGAAGATGTTACTATAGATGACAAAGCTTATATCATGGCAACTTTGCCAAGTAATGTAGATCATGAAGTACCCACGATTGGTTTTGTTTCGCATTTTGATACTTCTCCTGATTTTAGCGGAGCTAATGTAAAACCTCAAATTATCGAGAATTACGACGGAAAAGATATCGTCTTAAACGCTGAGAAAAACATTGTTTTATCTCCAAATTACTTTAAAGATTTATTACAATATAAAGGACAAACAATCATCACTACTGACGGAACTACTTTGTTAGGTGCCGATGATAAAGCCGGAATTACCGAGATTGTTTCAGCGATGGAATACTTAATTCAGCATCCTGAAATTAAACACGGAAAAATCAGAATTGGTTTTACGCCTGATGAAGAAATTGGCCGTGGTGCTCACCATTTTGATGTAGAGAAATTTGGCGCACAATGGGCTTACACAATGGATGGAAGTCAGATTGGTGAATTAGAATATGAAAATTTTAATGCAGCTGGAGCCAAAATTACTTTCAAAGGAAAAAGCGTTCACCCGGGTTATGCCAAAGGAAAAATGATCAATTCGATGTTGATCGCAAATGATTTTATCAACGAGCTTCCTAAAGGAGAAACTCCTCAGGAAACCAAAGGTTACGAAGGATTCTTTCACGTTCACCATATAGCCGGAAGCATCGAAGAAACCGTTTTAGAATTGATTATTCGTGACCATAACAAGTTGAAATTCGAAAAACGAAAAGATCTAATTGGAAAAATTGCCAAGAAAATCAATAAGAAATTCGCTAAACAATTTGGTGAAGATATTGTAACTGCCGAAGTAAAAGATCAGTATTACAATATGAAAGAAAAAGTATTGCCGGTAAAACATATTGTTGACATTGCCGAAAAAGCAATGAGAGAATTAGATATCAAACCGATCATTAAACCCATTCGTGGAGGAACTGACGGATCGCAACTATCGTTTATGGGATTACCTTGCCCGAATATATTTGCGGGTGGTCATAACTTTCACGGAAAATACGAATATGTTCCTGCCGAAAGCATCCAGAAAGCAACTGATGTAATTGTAAAAATTGCCGAATTAACCGCAATTCCAGGCGCTTTTGATGTAGCTGAAAAACCTAAAAGAAAAAGATAAATTTGGAACCCACTTCCGATAAAAAACATGTTTGGGACAAAGTCAATCAATGGGAAGAAGAATTACTTTTCCTGAAATCAATTATTGACAAAACCGAATTGGTTGAAACCATAAAATGGGGCGGCCCGGTTTATGTTTTCAATAAAAAAAATGTTATCGGAATTGGAGGTTTTAAAGAGTATTTTACGATTTGGTTTTTTAATGGCGTTTTTCTAAAAGATGAAAAAAAGAAACTCATCAACGCTCAGGAAGACAAGACAAAATCTTTACGTCAATGGCGATTTACTTCAAAACAAGAAGTCAATGAAACAGAAGTTTTAGCATATATCTTAGAAGCGATAGAAAACGAAAAGCAGGGAAAAATTATAAAACCTTCAAAAAAAGAAACTATTGTTTCTGAATTGCTCCAAAAAGAAATGGATTTGGATCCAGCATTAGCAGAAGCATTTCAAAAATTCAGCCCTTACAAACAGTATGAGTTTTTAGGATATATCGAAAGTGCTAAACAAGAGAAAACTAAGCTTTCGAGAATCGAGAAAGTAGTTCCTATGATATTAGCGAATATTGGATTGAATGATAAATACAGGTAAGGTTTAGAAATTCCAATTTTTTAAATTCCAAATGCCAATTGTAAGCATAAACCTTTGTCAAAGTCTTAACACTTTGACAAAGGTTTTTTTTATACACAAACTACGGTCTTTACGAGGAACAAAGCAATCACAATTTACAGAGCTTACACTCAATCTTGTCATCCCGAGGAACGAGGGATCTTCGCAATTAGCTCGACAAAGATTGGAGAGTTACTGTGTAGAGTTTCTTGCGAAGATCCCTCGTTCCTCGGGATGACAAAATTGGGAGAACAAACTCCGTACAAACTTTTGTCGAGTTACTTCGTGAGATTGCTTCGTTCCTCGCAAAGACATACAATACGCTTAATTACAAACAAAAAAAATCCCAAACTCCACAATTGGAATTTGGGATTTATATTTTATTGGAATTTCTAAAAAAGTATTAAGCTTTTTTCAAAGCAGCACTCATTTCCATAGAAATAGCTGAACGCTCAATTTTTAATTTTCCAGACATTGTTTCGATCACTGCGCTTGTTTCAGCAAGTTCAACAATTTTACCGTGAAAACCACTTTTTGTAATTATTTTATCACCTACTTTCAGGCTGCTTTCAAATTCTTTTTCGTTTTTTGCTCTTTTTTGTTGTGGTCTGATCATGAAGAAATATAACACTACAAACATTAGTAAATAAGGAGCAAATTTCATTAAATCTTGCATAGTATTCAGTTTTTATTTTTGTTATTAATATTTATGTTTTTTAGCTCTTCGTCTTCGCTGAGAGTGACAAATTTGAAATTTAATTCATTTTACATCAAACCACGTCCAACTTTAACCATCTTTTTATTAGCCGTAAGCTCTTTAACAAGATTATCTAAAATTCCGTTGATAAAAATACTACTTTTTGGTGTAGAATACTCTTTTGCAATTTCTAAATATTCGTTAAGAGTTACTTTTACTGGAATCGAAGGGAATTTTAAAAACTCGCAAATTGCCATTTTTAAAATAATAGTATCGATTTCAGCGATTCTCTCACTGTCCCAATTTGGTGTTTTATCGTCGTATTCTTTTGCAAGAATAGATTCGTTTAAAACTGTTCTTCTAAACAAATCTTTAGCGAAGTCTTTATCTTCAACATCTTTATACAATTTTGGCACTCTAAAATCATCAGGATCCTGAGTTTTAATTGCTTTTAATTGTTTAACGATATGTGTATTTACAACCGGAATATCATCAACCCAGGTTAATTTATCATCTTCTAAATACTCATATAATTTTTCGTTAGGAACAATTACATCAGCAAATAAATCGATAACAAATTGTCTGTCTTCTTCAAAAGTATTAACTGTAGTGCTCATGTATTTTGCATACAAATCACTTGCTTTAATATCATTTAAAAGTAAAATAATATAATCATCATTCAACGACCAGTTGTTGATTTTACGATTTTCTAAAGCAATACTCAAAGAATTACTTTCGGCAAGAAGCTGGAAAATTTTGTTATTGATGAACTTTTCGTTCGGATTACGTTCTGCAGCAGTTGCAAGATGTTTTTTGCTTGAAAGATGTAAAAAAACAGATTCTTTTTTGCAAATTTCAATCAATGAAGAAAGCATTATAAGATATAAATCCTGAATATTATCGATACTGTAAAAAAGAAACTTCTCTTCTTTTTCCAGATTATCAGAACCGCTTTGATGCATTGCATAAATGGATTGCATTACTTTAACGCGTATGTGTCTTCTATTTACCACCTTGTAAGAACATTTAAAAATTAGTCTGCAAAAATAAGTATTTAAGACCTGATATTAAAATTATTTTATAAAAAAGTCACAGTTTTCAGTCGCAGTTTTCACTATTATTCAAAATGCGTAAGAAAGTTGCAGTTTTAAGTCACAGTTTTAAGTGATTTAGGAACCGCATAAGAAAGTCTCAGTCTTCAGTCACAGTTTTCAGTATTGTAGAAACCTCCTGAAAAGTCGCAGTTTTCATTCGCAGTTTTTACCTATAAAAAAAAGTCTCAGTTTCCAGATAAACTGAAAACTGAGACTGAGACTGTATACTAAAATATTACTTTCTAGAAGCGTTTTCAATTTTTCTCAAATCGATACGATTTTGAGCAATTGTAAGTGCAGCTTTATGAGTTGTCATTCCGTTTTTCACAGCATAATCGATAATTTCTAAAGTAGTGTTATAGATATTTTCGGTTTTTGTCATGATTTCAGCTTTACCGTAGTGCTCTAATTCAGCATAAACATTGATGATTCCACCAGCGTTGATCAAGAAATCAGGTGCATATAAAATACCTCTTTCCTGTAATCTTGCTCCGTGAATATTTTCATCAGCTAACTGATTGTTGGCAGCACCAGCAATAACTTTAGCTTTGATTTTATTTACGGTATCATTATTAATAGTTGCTCCCATTGCACATGGCGCATAAATATCAACATCAGCAGCATATAAATCTTCTCCTGTAAATATTGTTGCGTTATATTTTTGAGCTACTTCGTATAATTTTTCTTCGTTGATATCAGCAATGGTAACGATTGCTCCTTCTTTAGTCAAATATTCTACTAAAGCTTCACCAACGTGACCAATTCCCTGAACTAAAACTTTTTTACCATCTAAAACATCAGTACCAAACTGACTTTTAGCAGCAGCTTTCATTCCTAAATAAACACCATAAGCTGTTATTGGAGACGGATTTCCTGAACCACCTCTTTCTTCAGAGATTCCTGTAACGTAAGGTGTTACATCTCTTACAGTGTCCATATCTTTAGTTTCCATTCCAACATCTTCTGCTGTAATATATCTTCCGCCCAAAGAGTGTACAAACTCTCCAAACTTGCGCATTAATTCTGGCGTTTTTTGCGTTTTAGCATCCCCAATAATTACTGCTTTACCTCCACCAATGTTCAATCCTGTGATGGCAGATTTATATGTCATACCTCTTGAAAGACGCAAAACATCGTTTAATGCTTCCCATTCGGTATTATAGTTCCACATTCTGGTCCCTCCTAAAGCTGGCCCCATAACTGAATTATGAATACCAATAATTGCTTTTAAACCCGTATCTTTGTCATTGCAAAAAACAATTTGTTCGTGATCATCAAAAGATAGTTGACCAAAAACAGGATCCATTTTTTGAAGTTCCTTTCCAGTTGCGAAAGTTGCATCCATAGCGCTAGTATTTTATTAGTTAAAATTATGAATTTGTCAAAAAGACTTCTCAAATTTATATAAAAAATACACTTGTGCTAATTTTTTATCTTTAAAATAACAATATAACAATCGTTTTGTTTTGATTAAATTGTACTTTCCGTTAATTTTAATTCATAAAAATTTACAAAATCAACACAAATCAACATTGAATATCATAAAAAAATGAAAGAATTAAGCTATTTAAACAAATATTTCATAAAATATAAATATAGTTTCTCTTTAGGAATTTTAATCACTATAATCGCACAAATATTCTCTTTATTCACTCCTAAGCTTATTAGTAAGTCTTTGAATGCTATCGAAAAGTTTGATAAACTACCAGAAGCTGATCAGACATCGCAAGTAATTATTGATTCTTATCGCGATGGATTAATTCATAACGTATTGCTAATCATAGCCACTACGATTGTTGCGGGTTTCCTGACTTTTTTAATGCGCCAGACTTTAATCGTAATGTCGCGCCATATCGAGTTTGATTTAAAAAATGAAGTTTTTAGACAATATGAGAATCTTTCACAAAACTTTTACAAACAAAATCGCACGGGAGATTTAATGAATCGTATTAGCGAAGATGTTTCAAAAGTGCGTATGTATGTTGGTCCGGCCGTAATGTATACCATCAATACCTTTATACGTTTTGCCATCGTTATTATATATATGTATAATGTTTCACCATTATTGACCTTATATACTATTTTGCCATTGCCGATTCTTTCGTATTGCATTTTTAAATTAAGTTCTGAAATCAATAAACGAAGCACTACTTTTCAGCAATATTTATCGAAAGTTTCAAGTTTCTCTCAGGAAATTTTTTCCGGAATCAGAGTTATCAAAGCAAATTCCTTAGAAAACCAACATCAGAATAATATGGTGGCTCTTGCCGATGAAAGCAAAAAGAAGAGTCTGGATTTAGCCAAAGTGCAATCGCTATTTGGTCCTTTAATGATTGCCTTAATCGGGATCAGTAATTTGGTGGTGATTTATTTTGGAGGTGTTATGTACATCAACGGAACGATCCCTAACATTGGTACAATCGCTGAGTTTATTTTATACGTAAATATGTTAACCTGGCCCGTTGCTTCATTAGGATGGGTTTCATCTATGGTACAGGAAGCAGAAGCTTCTCAGAAACGCTTGAATGAGTTTTTGAAATTGGAACCGGAAATTAAAAACAAAAACGAAAATTCATCAGACATTCAAGGTTCTATTGCTTTTGAAAATGTAAGTTATACGTATGAAGATACGAATATCGAAGCGTTGAAAAATGTAACTTTCACAGTAAAAAAAGGAGAAACACTGGCTATTTTAGGAAAAACAGGTTCCGGAAAATCAACTATTTTATCCTTGATTTCACGTTTGTATGATGTTACCGAAGGAAAAATCACGATTGACGGAAACGAAATCAGTACTTTGAACTTAAATGACCTGAGAAATAATATCGGAATTGTGCCTCAGGATGCTTTTCTATTCTCGGACACCATTAAAAACAATATAAAATTTGGTAATCAAAACGCTACAGACGAAGAAGTAATCGAAGCGGCTAAAAATGCTGTAGTTCACGATAATATTGCTGCTTTCAACAAACAATACGATACTATTTTAGGAGAAAGAGGTATCACACTTTCAGGCGGACAAAAGCAGCGTGTATCTATAGCACGTGCGATTATTAAAAATCCGGCCATACTGCTTTTTGATGATTGTTTATCGGCCGTAGACACCGAAACAGAAGAAACAATTTTGAATAATTTATTCGAAATCTGTAAAGATAAAACTACAATAATTGTAAGCCACAGAGTATCCTCAGCAAAGAATGCAGATAAGATAATCATTTTAGAAGACGGAAGGATCATTCAACAAGGCTCTCATAATCAATTAATAAATCAGGAAGGATATTATGCATCGTTATATTTAAAACAACTTTCGGAAAAAGAATTACTTTAAATGTTGCGTAATAGATAATTTTTTATGATTTTTGAGTACTATTAATTCCAAAAATGATAGAACGTATTATGAGAGAAAATGACATGTTAGAAAAAGAAGAGATTTTTTCTAAAGTATTACGAGCAGGAAGAAGAACTTATTTCTTTGATGTGAGAGCTACTAAAGCTGATGATTATTATATCACTATTACCGAAAGCAAAAAATTTACCGAAGAAGACGGTTCTTTTCATTTTAAAAAACACAAAATCTACTTGTACAAAGAGGATTTTAGTGCTTTCGCCGAAATACTAGAAGAAATGACTTCATATGTCTTGAACCACAAAGGCGAAGAAGTAATTTCTGAGAGACACCAAAAAGATTTTAAGAAAGAATATGGTTCTGATAAACCTGAGGGACAAAGAACCAGTTTTACCGATATTGATTTTGACGATATTTAGTCGAAAATAACTTTTTAAAAAGTACAAGTCCAATATGTTCTGCATTTTGGACTTTTTTTATATATTAATTTATTATTTTAGACTTTAGATTTTTAGATTTTAGACTTTCAAACTGACTAAAAACTCAACAACAACAATTCAATATTTTTAAAATGAAAAAATTAACACTTTTACTTACTTTCTTCTTTATCTATACAACTTCTTTCTCACAGAAATTAGAATACGAAACCAAATCAAGCATTCAATATTACAACGCAGCAACCAATAAATCCGATAGTTATATAAATGAAAGATGTGTTTTGGATATTTATTATCCTAAAAACACTAAAAGTTTCGCAACAATTGTCTGGTTTCACGGAGGAGGATTAACCGGCGGAAGCAAAGAACTTCCTGAAGCTTTAAAAAATAAAGGCTTTGCTATTATTGGTGTAAATTATAGATTATCACCAAAAGCAAAAGCGGCAAAAGCCATTGATGATGCGGCAGCGGCGGTTGCCTGGGCATTTAATAATATTGCCAATTATGGCGGAGATCCTTCTTTAATTTTTGTTTCAGGACATTCTGCAGGAGGTTATCTGGCTTCGATGATTGGTTTAAACAAAGAATATTTAAAGAAAGAAGGAATCGATGCCAATAAAATTGCAGGATTAATTCCGTTTAGCGGTCAATGCATTACTCACTTTGAAATTAGAAGAGAAAATGGAATTCCGGAAACTACTCCAACGATAGATGCTTATGCGCCTTTATTCTTTGTTCGTGCTGATGCTCCGCCCCTTTTACTTATTACTGGAGATCGCGAATTAGAAATGTTAGGCCGATACGAAGAAAACGCTTATATGGCAAGAATGATGAAACTCGTTGGACATAAACAAACCAAACTTTACGAGCTCGACGGTTACGGACACGGAATGACGGAACCCGCTTTTCCTTTACTTGTAAACGAAGTCAACCGAATTATAAAAGAAAAGAAAAAATAATCACTAAATAAATCCACGGCAATGGAACCACAATTATTAATATTACCCGGACTAGGAAATTCCGGCGAAAAACACTGGCAGACCTTTTGGCATAAAAAATTTGAAAACTCAATACGTTTAGTACAGGACAATTGGGACGAACCCATTCGCGAAGAATGGCTCGAAAGATTGAATGAAGAAGTTTCTAAACTCGAAAAACCAACGATTCTTGTAGCACATAGCTTAGCTGTTTCATTAGTATTGCATTGGGCTGCCTCAAATTCAAATAAAAACATTGTTGGTGCTTTATTAGTAGCTCCCGCTGATGTTGATTCACCTCAACACACTCCTGACATTATTCGTAATTTTTCGCCAATGCCTATTTATAAATTACCTTTTCCCTCTATTCTTGTAGCAAGTGAAAATGATCCCTACGCTTCTTTCGAAAGAAAACAATACTTTGCAACGCAATGGGGAAGTGAATTTGTAAACGTTGGACAAAAAGGACACATCAATTCAGATTCTGATTTAAAATACTGGGAAGAAGGTCAGTTGATATTACAGCAGTTGAAAGAGAAAATTTAGTTTTCAGTCTCAGTTTTGAGCAGAAATTAACCGCAAAGTTCGCAAGGTTTTTTATCGTATAGCATTTTATAAAAACGCAAAAGTTCGCAAAGCTTTGTATAAAACCTTGGCGAACTTTTCCGGTTCAGACTGAAAACTGAGACCGCGACTGAAAACTAAATCTACCCAATCCTAAGACCGTTTTGTATTTTAAAATCAGGAGCTAATAAAATAACGTCTCCCTCCTCGCCTACAGCGCCAAGAACCAAGCACTCACTCATAAATTTACCTATTTGTTTTCTTGGGAAGTTTACAACTGCTACGATTTGTCGATTTACTAAATCTTCTTTTTGATAGCGTTTGGTAATTTGTGCAGATGATTTTCGGATGCCAATTTCAGCACCAAAATCAATTGTGAGCTGATAGGCCGGTTTTCTTGCTTCAGGAAAATCGTTTACTTCTATAATGGTTCCGACACGCATATCGGTTCTTTCAAATTCGTTCCAGGTTAAATCCATTTTTATTTTTGGGTATTGTTGAATTACAAACCTATTAATTTTGTAACTATTAGTACTAATTCTATAACCTGTTTTTTTACTCTTGCGTCTAAATTTACGAATCAAATTATTATGCTAACTCTAAAAAAATATACAGAAATGGAAAACACCCTCTTAAATGCTGACCACTCTTTAAAAGATTTTGATTTTGATATTCAGGAACTAAATACAGATAAATATATAAAAACCGCAAAAAACGTTAATTTATATGTAAAGGATTATGGAAAAGGAAAACCAGTAATTTTAATTCACGGCTGGCCTCTTTCTAATGAAATGTGGGAATACCAGATCGATTTTTTAGTGCAAAACAATTACAGGGTTATTGCTTATGACCGTAGAGGTTTTGGTAAATCGTCTCAACCTTACGATGGTTATGATTATGATACTTTGACTGATGATTTGAAAGAAATTATTGAGCAGCTTCAATTAGAAAACGCAACTCTTGTAGGTTTCTCAATGGGCGGCGGTGAAGTGGTTCGTTATTTTAGCCGTTACGGCGGAAAAGGAGTTACAAAAGCAGCTTTAATCTCTTCGGTAGTTCCGTTTTTATTACAAACAAGTGATAATCCTGATGGGCATCCAAAAGAAAAAAGCGAAACTACAGCAAATGCCATCAAAGAAGACAGAATTGGATTTGTAGATAATTTTGGAAAAACTTTTTTCGGAATCAATATTATCAATAAACCTTTAAGCACGCCATTATTAGAATATTACAGAACATTGTGTTCGTTTGCTTCTCCTCGTGCAACTCTAAAATGTGCTGAATCTTTTTCATATACTGATTTTAGAGAAGAATTGGATTTTATAAAAGTTCCGACTTTAATTATTCACGGCGATGATGACAAAATTGTTCCTATCGAACTTACATCAAAAAAAGCAGCCAAAGCCATTAGAGAAAATACTTATATTGTTTATGAAGGCGCACCACACGGATTATTCTATACAGATAAAGACAAATTAAATAATGATTTACTGAACTTTTTGAATTCGTAAATCAATACTATTAGTAAGGAATATCCAAAGAACTTTTTTAAAATCTTCTTTGGATATTTTTTTTGTTCTTGTCTTCTTTCTTTTACAGAATATTAAGGTTATTTTTGAATAACTAATTTTGCATAAAAATGGCACGCACTCCTTCGAATATGTTACCTCTTGGAACAATTGCTCCGGGCTTTAAACTAAAAGACACTAATTCTAATAATACATATTCATTTGAAGATTTAAAAGGCTCAAAAGGAACGTTAGTCGTTTTTATTTGCAATCATTGTCCGTTTGTACTTCATGTGATTAACGAAATCGTGATGATTGCCAATGATTATCGTGTTCAGGGACTTGGTGTTGTTGCCATTTCCAGTAATGATGTCGAAAAATACCCTCAGGATTCGCCGGAATTAATGACTGAGTTTGCTTTTCAGAACAAAATAGATTTCCCTTATTTATATGATGAAAGCCAGGAAGTTGCCAAAGCTTTTGATGCTGCATGTACGCCTGATTTCTATTTATTTGATGATCAGGACAAATTGTTTTACCGTGGCCAGCTGGATGATTCAAGGCCCGGAAACGGAATCCCTTTAAGCGGAACAGACCTTCGAAGCGCTATTGATGCTCTCATTTATAACAGAAGTTTAAAAGAGTCACAAAAGCCAAGTATTGGGTGCAACATCAAATGGAAATAAACAATTATAGCTATTTCAAAAAGTTTACCTATCTTTGCAGATCAAATTAATTATTCTCATTGTGAGCACTATAAATATATTTACGGCCTTAACATTGTTGTTTTCTCTTACGAGAAAGCCGCTTACTGCTGTATTTATTAGTCATAGTAAGGCCTTTATTAATTAGGCCTCCGTCTATTTCAAAATTTCTTCTTTCAGGCGGAGGATTTATACCACGATTTAATCATTTATTTTATTTGAAAGAGTAAATACTCTCTCAAATAATTTTTTGGTTCTTTCAATCAAAAATTTCCAAAACATACATTATTTCAAAATTTCGATTTGCATTACGCATTTTGAAATAGAAATTATGCATTTATAAGCCTGCAAAAAGAAATTACACAAAATGTTGACATTCAAAATAAATTAATAATAAAATAAAACATAGTTATGAAACCAACACCCACTTTCTGTAAAACAGATTATCAATTTTTAAGAGAATTGATCTCAAAAAGTAAAAACTCAACAAACGCCAAGGAAGCCAATCAGCTTTCGCAAGAATTAGACCGAGCAGTAATTAGTAAAGAAAGCGAACTGGACAACTCGATTGTAAGAATCAATTCTTATGTCACGATCGAAGATGTAAAAGCAAAGAAACAAATGAAAATTCAGATCGTTTTGCCATCATATGCAGATTTAAAACAAAGCAAAATTTCGATACTCGCTCCTTTAAGTGTTGCTATTATTGGATTTAAAGAAAATGACGAAGTCGATTGGGAACTACCTGCCGGAATAAAAACACTAAAAATAATTGCAGTTAGTAATATAACTGAAGAAAACTCTTAATTTTTTTAAACACCTCACTCGTGAAGGTGTTTTTTTATGTTCTATTTTAAATAAAAAAACTATCCAATAAATAATTTACTGAATAGTTTTATGAATCTACAATTATAAACTTTTTACAATTGAGAGTTTATATAATTTGATATCGAAGCCATCTGAGTATCATCTAGCTTCGCTTTTTTCTGCATCCTTGTTAAAATTGGCTTCCACTCTTCCTGAGTAAATTTCTTTGCGTCATATAATTTATGACATCTCGCACAACTGTTTTCATACAAGTTTTTACCTGCTTCTAACTCTGGAGTCAATGCTACGGTTTTTGTCGTATCGAATACCGGCACAGGTTCTGTTGTTGCAACCGAAGCCGTTTTTTGAGTTCCGCATGAAACTAAAAGCAACACTACAGCAGCAAGGATTAAAATTTTTGATTTCATTGTTTTTCTATATTTTTGAGTAAATATAAAAAAATCCCATACGCCGGAGCCTATGGGATAATTATTTAAAACAATACTAAATTGTATTTCGTTTTCTTATTTTACTTCCATTAATTCAACGTCAAAAATCAAAGTTGCGTGTGGCGGGATAACTCCTCCTGCACCTGCAGCACCGTAAGCTAAATCAGACGGGATTACGAAACGAGCTTTGTCACCTACTTGTAATAAAGCAATACCTTCGTCCCATCCTTCGATAACTTGTCCCTGACCTAATCTAAATTCGATTGGTTTTTTACGTGGGTAAGATGAATCAAAAACTTTTCCGTTTTCTAAAGATCCTTCGTAATGAACTGCAACAGTTTTACCCGCTTCAGCTTTTTTACCTTCACCTTTATTAATCATTTTATAACGTAAACCACTTTCTGTTTTATCAAAACCAGCAGCCAATTGCTCCATTTTTGCTTCAGATTCTGCTTTTAAAGCTGCATCTCTTTTTAGACGAGCACCTTTTAAACCTACAAAAGCTTCAATAGCATTAAATTTTTCAGCTTCTTCTCCAACTCTAATGATTTCTACACTTTCTAAAGCGTCACCCTGAGCTACAGCATCAACGATATCCTGACCTTCGATTACGTGACCAAAAACAGTATGTTTTCCGTCTAACCAAGAAGTTGGAACGTGAGTAATATAAAATTGAGAACCGTTACTTGCAGGTCCTGAATTTGCCATTGCCAAAACTCCCGGACGATCGTGTTTTAAACTTGGGTGAAATTCATCATCAAATTTATATCCAGGATCTCCAGTTCCAGTTCCTTTTGGGCATCCACCCTGAATCATGAAATCAGGAATTACTCTGTGAAAAGTTAATCCGTCATAGAACTTTTGTCCTTGAGGTTTTACTTTATTTTCCATATTTCCTTCTGCAAGAGCTACAAAATTCCCTACAGTTCCCGGTGTTAAGTCGTGAGTTAGTTTTACTAAAATCGAACCTTTACTAGTGTTGAATTTAGCGTATATTCCGTTTTCCATGTTGTTATTTTTAATTTAAATGCAAATTTACAAATTAATTTTATATCAATTTGTGCTTTCTATTTTTTAGACTTTGATTTATAAGTAAGACCGTAAACTGTAAATGCTAAAGCTGATAAACCAACACACCCAATAGTTACGGCATGCCATCCGCCCAATTTCCATAATAATAATCCGTAAGCTGATCCTGCTGCTGTTCCTAAAAAGCTAAAGGACATAAATACAGTGTTTAATCTGTTTCTGGCTTCGGGAAGCAATGAATATACTCTGGTTTGGTTTGAGATATGAACTCCCTGAATTCCTATGTCGATAAAAACGATTCCAATTGCGATTCCGATCACACTCTCTATTGAAAAATAAAATACCAAAAAGCTAATTAAAATCAATAAACAACCGTAACCAACAGCCACTCTCGAACCTCCTTTATCTCCCATTTTCCCCACTAAAGGCGCCGCTAAAGCTCCTGAAGCACCTACAATTCCGAATAAACCAATTGTGGCACTATTAAAACCAAAAGGTTCTCCTGAAAGCAATAAAACCATTGTGGTCCAGAAAGCTCCAAACTGAGCAAAGCTAAACACATTAATCATCGTGGCTTCACGCAAAACAGGCTCTGTTTTTATAAGTGTAAAAAGAGATTTAATAAGCTGGCCGTAAGTTCCCTGAAACTGAGGTTTATTGACCGGGAATTTATTCTGAATAACAAAAAAGATCAAAAGACAAATTCCGGATGCGATATAAAACATTGATCTCCAGCCCAAAACCTGACCAATAAATCCGCTTAAAGTTCTTGACAATAAAATCCCTACAAGTAAACCGCTCATGATCGTTCCTACAACTTTACCTCGTTGTTCAGGCGCACTTAATGACGCAGCCAAAGGCAAAATAAGTTGTGGTACGATCGAAGTGATTCCGATTAATAAAGAAGCTATTTGTAAAAGAAAGAAACTTTTTGCCGTAGCAGCAAGAATTAACGCAATTACCGAGGCAAAAGTGGTAATCAGGATTTGCTTTTTTCGTTCCAGTTTATCACCCAACGGAACCATAAAAAACAATCCGATAGCGTAACCGGCCTGAGTTAGATATGTTATTGTTCCCGCGCTGGCTTCAGGAATTTTAAATTCGTTTGCAATTAATACAATTAAGGGTTGGCAGTAATACAGATTTGCAACTATAAGTCCAGTGCAAGCTGCCATAAATAAGACATTCGTTTTGGATAAATTCATTTTGCAAAAATACCAATCTAATCTTTATCACAACTTTAAAAAATCTATAAATTTTTCAAATCCTGAAAGAAACCAGAAGATTATTCCCGGAAAAATATTGATTTCTAAAACCTTATCGCTGCATAAAATCTTCACGAATTGGGCTAAAAACATCTGTCAAAAGTCCGCTTTCTAAACAAACTACACCATGAATTGCATGAGGCGGAATATAAAAACTATCGCCTTCTTTTAAGGTTTGCGTAACTCCGTTGATTGTTACATCAAATTTTCCGCTTGAAACATAGGTAACCTGAGTATGATAATGTTCGTGCAAAGTACCAACTCCGCCTTTTTCAAAATGAACATTTACCAGCATTACTCTGTCATCATACGCCAGGATTTTGCGCTTGATACCTTCGCCTACTACTTCCCACTCTATGTCATCTCCTTTTATAAATTCTTTGCTTGTTCCGAAACTTTGCATGTCTTTCTACTTTTATTCCTACAAAAATACATTTTTAAATTATTTCAACCTAAATCAATTCTTTTAAAATAAAATCACAGCTCGTTTTAATCGCTTCAAAGGCATTTGGATTATAATTATTCTCCTGCTCTACAAAAAAATGTTTCATTCCGGATTGTTTTACCTCTTTAAAAATAGTTTTAAAGTCAATAGATCCTGAACCTATTTCTGTATTTAAAGCAGGATTTACTTTATCCATATCTTTTACATGCCACAATTTAAAACGTCCCGGATTTTCTTTGAATAATTTAATTGGATCATTTCCTGAGCGAACCACCCAATACAAATCCAATTCAAAAGAAACTAAATTATGATCTGTTTCCTTCAATAAAATTTCATATCCCGTAATTCCGTCCTGTTTTTGAAACTCAAAATCATGATTGTGATACGATAGTTTTAAACCCGCAGCTGCACACATTTTTCCGGCTTCGTTTAAACGAGCAGCAATCTTATGAAAATCATTTCTATAAGGTTCATCAACCCAGGGAACGGTTAAATATTCGTTTTTTAAAATCTGAGCAGCTTCAATCGCAGCTTTAACTTCTTCCAAATTTCCATCATATAAAAAACTTCCTAAATTATAATGTCCGCTTGGAGTTTTTAAATTATTTGCATCTAAGATTTTTTTAAACTCAATTGGAGTCAATCCCCAAAACTGATCTTTTATAGAAAAACCATACGTTTCGACTGTTTTATATCCCGCTTTTGCGACTTTCTCTAAAGTTGATTTCACATCTTTTGGAAGTTCGTCACGCAAGGTGTATAATTGCAGACCTATTTCTTTTTTATCCATAGTAAAAGCTAATGATGGTAAAGCCAAAACTGTTGCTGCAGCCAGGCTTGTGTTTATTATAAAGTTTCTTCTTGTGATCATTTTTGTTTAAAAAGATGAAAAGTAAAACTAATCAATTAATTGATTATTAAGATACTGAAAATTGATTTTCGTAATGACTGATAAAATTTTGCAGATTATCACTGGTTTCTACATTTGTAATTTCTCCCTTTTCATTAATTTTTCCCCGAATACCAGATATTAATAAATCAGTATCCTCTTTTAGGTTAGCTTCCAGCGTTTTCATTATTAAAATCAGTTGCTCCTGTCCCATTTCTCCGGAAGCCGAAGCGGTAATTAAACCTGTCTTTTTACCTAAAAAAATAGTAGTCGAAACACACCATTCTAATGCATTTTTCAAACTTCCCGGCAAACTGAAAACATATTCCGGAGTACAAATGATAACTCCATCAGCTTTTTCTATTTTATTTCTAAAAGAAACAACCTCTTCCGGCAGATTTTCAGTGTCTAAATCCGGATTGAAATGAGGAAGTTTATCTATATTTTCGAATATTTCAACCTCAAATGAATCTTTAATTTCTTCTGAAATATATTTCAAAATTTTGTAATTGCTTGAATTCTTTCGCGTGCTGCCTGTTATGGCAAATATTTTTATTTTTTTCATTTCTATTTATCGAATAACTTCAAAATCTTTTTTCATTAAATCAAATTCGTCTTTTAAGTTATTCTTTTTAAAGTATTTTTCTAAATCAGTTAATCTCTTTTCATTATCATATGCTATACAGGAATTCAGTTTTCTTTGACAAACAGAACATAACCTGATCGAATGCCTGTCGGTTTCCTCCATACTATTGGTACCATTCATGACACAATTTGCATTGATACAATGATGCAAGCCAAACATATGCCCTATTTCATGCGAGCTTATTTTAAGTAATCGAGATAAACACAAATCAAAATTTTCAGAAGTTAATTCGCCATCCTGCAATCTGTAAATTGAACTCACGCCTACTTTATCGCGATAAGAGGCCAGACCAAAAACATAATTCCATTCTGGTTTAGGATACAAATCAAGTTCTGAAAGTCCCATTAAAGCAATCCTGTTTAAAGGTTTTTCTTCTTTTAAAACATCATTCAAAAGATAACCGGCCAATAACTGTTCATGGCCATAATTCATTCTTCTGGCAGAATTTGGCACTACATCATTCGAAATTGGATCTAAAGTTTTGGTTTTTAATTGAAAGTAAATTTCTAAATATTCATTGAGAAGCTCAATTTGTTTCTTTTGCAAAACATTAAAATTCCCGATAGGCCGAATGTAAATAATATTTGCATCGTTTGTTGGGACGATATGTTTAGACCGGAAATATTGCTCAAAAGTTTGTCCTTTCTCTTTACGGGTATACAACCAATCTCCATAAACCGGTTCACCCAATTTAACGTCATTATTTTTGATTTGTTTAAAATATGACGCTTCCTCAGGAATTTCTTTTGAAGTATCATTTAAAGTCTCTTTTCGGGTTTCTTTTACTTTTTCCTTATTACAGGAACAGAATATTATCAGAAGGAAGAGGATTATTTTTTTCATTTGCTTTTTAGACTATTTTTAAAAAACCAATTTTAGATTAATTCCTTAAAAATAAACTTTTCATCAAAATCTACCTCAAATTTTTCAAGAAAGTCAATATATTCTTCTCTAAAAGTTTTCTTTTTATGCTGTACTTCCTGATTATCTATATAATTAATTACAGCATTTAATTGTGATTTGCTATATGAAAAAGCTCCATAACCTTCCTGCCACTCAAAATAAATTATACCTTAAATACAATCCCTTTGTAATCTTAGAGCAAAGCGTAATTCACAAAACTTTGCGTACTTTGCGTAATTCTTTGCGTAATTCTTTGTGAACTTTGCGGTAAAATTTTCTTTGTCGAGTTACTTATGGGCTTCGACTTCGCTCAGCCTGACAAGATTGCGTTAAAAAAACTTAACTTAATGACATTGCCCGTAGGGACTACATAAATTAAAAATCCATTAATCCATTACTCACCTTCCTCAAAATTATCGAAATAAGTAAAATCTTTGGTAATTAATCCGTTTTCAATTGTAAATATTGTACAAATAGGCAACTCGAATTTTGAATTATCCGGCGCCGTTCCTGTCGAAACAAATTCTACAATAATATGTTTTTCTCCCGAAGGATAAATTTGAACTACTTTATCATGTAGATCAGGAAAAACTTTATTCAATTCTGCGTATTTATTTTGTATTTGTTGGCGTGTTTGCTTTACAATTCCCTGCCCTAAAGAAGGATCTTTAAAATCAGCTGTTTCAGTATACATTTCTGCCATCTTTTTCCAGTCATGATTATTAAAATACTCAAAATATTGTTTTACTAATTGCTCGTTTTTTGAAGCATCCATAGGTTTTGATTGGTTTTGATTATTGCAGGAAATAACAAGAAAGACTACAATAAGAATGATCACTTTTTTCATAACTCACGTTTAAATCACTATAAATCAACTTACAATGATTTAAATATATAAAAAAAATAGAGATTGCAATAACAAAATTGCAATCTCTAAGATAAATAAATTTGTAAACAATTAATTTACAGCCAGTTCCTGAGGCGTGTGCTGCTGTTTATCCTTTTTATACGAATAAATTTTCCCTTCCTTATTTACATATATATAAGTGTAGTTCCAGTAATTTGGACCAGCTATTCTTGATCCTTCGTCGTTATTTACGTTCGCATAAATTTGTTCTCCATAAATAAGAATTTCACCTTGTTCAGCATTATCAATGCTGCGTATTGGCGTTCCCCAACTCTTTATTAGATTTTTTTTAGTCTGACCGACCCATTGTTCACCGGCATTTTTTGAAGACGAACAGGACTGTAAAATGAAAATTGCAAGCAACAGAAGTATTTTTCTTATCATAATAATTATTTTTAAGTAAATGATTTACAGTATAATATTAGACGAAAAGGGGCATTATAAAATTACATAAAAACACTTACAAGTTACATAATTCATACATATTTAATTGTTTAACAAATTGTTAAGTCCTAAATTATTATATTCTCAATTAATGATCATTATTTTAATTACTTATTAAGAATTCTCATTTTCCTTATCTCTAAAATTCCAAAAATTAACTTTGTATCTTTGTCGCCTAGAACTATTTTAAGAGAAAAAATGCGAATTGACATTATAACGATTTTGCCTGAATTATTAAGAAGTCCGTTTGAGGCTTCGATTATGAAACGTGCCATAGACAAAGGTTTGGTCGAAGTACACTTTCATAATTTGCGTGACTATACTACGAACAAACAAAAAAGTGTCGATGATTATCCTTTTGGAGGAGGCGCCGGAATGGTAATGACAGTTCAGCCAATTGATGCTTGTATAACACATTTAAAAAGCGAACGTGAATATGACGAAATCATATATATGTCTCCCGACGGTGAAACGCTGAACCAAAAAATGGCCAATACAATGTCGATGTACGAAAACATTATCATTTTATGCGGACATTATAAAGGCGTAGATCAACGTGTACGCGATCATTTTATTACCAAAGAAATTTCGATTGGAGATTACGTTTTATCTGGAGGAGAATTAGGAGCCCTGGTTTTATCTGATGCTTTAATTCGATTAATTCCTGGTGTTTTAAGTGATGAAACATCCGCTTTAACAGATAGTTTTCAGGATAATTTACTTTCAGGACCTATATATACAAGACCAGCAGATTATAAAGGATGGAAAGTCCCTGAGGTTTTAACCAGCGGTCATTTTGCCAAAATTGATAAATGGCGCGAAGATATGGCGTATGAACATACGAAGAATAGAAGACCGGATCTTCTAGAATAAATTCCAATCTTTTAAAATTCCAAATTCCAAACCCTAATTGATCAGTTAGTTAATAAATTGGAATTTGGAATTTCCTGTTTTTGGAATTTTGCTTTTTTTATTGGAATTTGGAATTTTCTTTTATTGAAATTTTGTTTTTCTTATTGGAATTTGGAATTTTAAAAATTTGGAATTTGAATTTATTTAACTACATTTGCACCCGAATTAGACTAACCTCTGGCGAGATCCGTGAATGTTGCTCTATATAAAAAACCATAATTACAAGATATCATGGCAGATTTAATGAAATTCGTTCAAACCGAATTAGTTGCTAAAAAAGATTTCCCTGTTTTCGGAGCTGGAGATACTATCACAGTTTACTACGAAATTAAAGAGGGTGAAAAAACAAGAACTCAGTTTTTTAAAGGAGTTGTTATTCAAAGAAGAGGTTCTGGTAACACAGAAACTTTTACTATCCGTAAAATGTCTGGAGCTATTGGAGTTGAGCGTATCTTCCCAGTAAACTTACCAGCTTTACAGAAAATTGAAATCAACAAAAAAGGAGCTGTTCGTAGAGCTAGAATTTTCTACTTCAGAGAACTTACTGGTAAAAAAGCTAAGATTAGAGATAAAAGAAGATAATCATTTATCTATTTGTTATAAAAAAGCTCGTTTCATTTATTTGAAACGAGTTTTTTTGTGCTTTATTTTTAAAATATCCTGAATTGAATACCCTCCGATTTTTTTTGATACTGCCTAATCTTTTTTAGGAGCTAATCCCGCACCCGAGCCTGAAAGAGCGAACTGGCGAAGCAATTCATTTCAATCTTTTGTGCCTCCTGATAGCTATCGGGACCGGCACAAAAGGATTTCCACTTCTATCGGGGCTATGGCAATCATTTTCATAAAAGCTTTTAGTTTCTGAGATTGTGCGAAATCAATGATATTAAGTTAAGGTATTTTAGATTGTGTTCCATCGGAACATCTCATCGATAAAAAAAAAAAGCATCGTGAGAAACATCGTCCCATTGGGACGTTTGAGAAATTTTACAGGCAATCTGTATCTGTTTTTACCAATATTATTTTACAAAATCAAACGTTCCTACGGAACGTAAAAAAATATCATATTTATTGGACTACCAATGAAATGTTCCGACGGAACAAAACAACAAGTAAAAAACATATTAAACAATGTATCTTACATTTGTGATACGTTTGTTGCTTTTGAATAAAAAATACGACTTTTCATACAAAATTATCAAAGGTTAAAATGTTTTTTTACAACTTTAGTCTTTTACTTTTTTGAAATGTTATGCTTTTACTTATGATTCATCAAAACTGTAATTTTTTAATACCAAAATCATCGATTTGATAATTTAAAGACCTCGAAATAACAATCTGATAATTTCGGCATTTCTCAGCAAAACTACACCGTTTTCGGACTGTTTTTATTATATTTGCTCCGCTCATTCTGAGCCGACTATACCTTTTACATTGCTGCATCCTGGCAATACGATTATAAAAAAA
>Ga0247815_10000169_pt1 | contig 50432 bp, 59 predicted proteins | sample UWRJL194509B1_FD_181014 | JGI IMG/M metagenome (GOLD analysis project Ga0247815, IMG submission 181014) | Plant litter microbial communities from Arlington Agricultural Research Station in Wisconsin, United States - UWRJ-L194-509B-1 | ecosystem: Environmental > Terrestrial > Plant litter >... | reverse complement strand
CCATCGACGATGCGATGACGTTCGCGAGCAGTGTTGTTCCGCGCACGATGCCGACGCCGGTCTCGTCGCAGCTCGTTTCGATACCGAGTACGAGGGGCTCGGCCTTACCCAGAAGCCCGCCCATCACCTCACTCATACGCCGACCGCCGGGGAGATCCGCGGTGCGGCGATCGTCAGGCGCATGATCCGCGCGTCGACTCCGTCGGGCTGGTAGTACTTCTTGCGCACGGCGATCTCCTCAAAGTCGAGCGAGAGGTAGAGGTCAATCGCGCCCGGGTTGTCCGCGCGCACTTCGAGAAATACCTCGCGGGCGCCGCGCTCGCGCGCTTCCGTGATGAGCGCGGTCATGAGCGCGCGGCCGAGACCGCGACGGCGAAAGCCCTCGGCAACGGCAATTGTCTGGATGTCGGCCTGGCTTGCGCCTCTCGGGCAGAGCAGCCCGGCGTACCCTGCGGTCGCTGCCGGCTCGTCCGGATCCGCAGCGACGAGATAGAAAGTGTTGGCGCTCGAGAGCTCGGACTTCATCGCCGTCCTCGACCAGGCATCCGTTCCGAAGGTCGTCGACTCGATTCCCATGATGGCGTCGAGCTCGGGGCGACCTGCGCGACGGAACTCCCACGTGGTGGTGGTCACGACTGCGTCACCCGCTTCGGGTCGCCCGGCACGATCGCGTCGGGCTGGCGAAGGTAGAGCGCAACGTCGGCGGCGAAGGGACGCTTGTTGACGTACAGGGCTTCGGCGAGCAGTCCGAGAGCGGATGCCGACACCACGCTCGCATCGAGGCGGCGGTAGGCAGGGAAGTCCGTGACGGTCGATTCGAGATCGGCGGGGCTGGCGAGAATGGGGCCGTTCGCACGGACCGGGAGACCGGAGTCGTCGACACTCGAGCCACCCGGCTCGCCGAAGGTCGTCCAGTACACCTCGCGGCGGCGGGCATCCGTTACGACGAGCAGCGGATCGGTGCGACCGGCGAGCGCTTCGCTGTAGGCGATGGCGTCGTGGCTGACGATCGGGATGACCGGCTTGCCGGCGCCGAAGGCGAAAACACGGGCCGCGGCGATGCCGACGCGCAGGCCGGTGAACGGCCCGGGTCCCATCCCGGCGACGACACCGGATAAGGCGGTTACGGCGATTCCAGCCTCATCGAGGCACTCGGCGATGAACGACCCGACCACTTCTGCGTGGCGGCGGGTGTCATCCGACGACCGTTCAGCGAGAACGCCGGCGTCGCGGTCGACGATCGCGACGCTCGTTCCGGCGGACGTATCGATGGCGAGAAGCACCCTGCAATCGTAGGCGAGTGGGCGACTCTCCGTCAGATGCGCCGCCCGCCCACCCTGTCCAGTACCAAATGAAGCAAGCGCTGAGAGGTAGCCCCCGGAAATCCGCGGATCCGTCGCCGCCCGAAACGTTTCACTCCTTCATTTGGGCCCGGAGCGGGGCGGAGTGTCAGGTGAGGGTGAAGCCCGCCCACCGGGGGCCGTGCGTGGTGACCGTCACGGTGCGGGGCTCGACTCCGTCGTCGCCTTCGGCAACAACGCCGCCGACCGGGCGCACCAGGTCGAGCTCGAGCCAGGAGTCGCTGATGCCGTCGAGCTTTCCCGCGCCCCACTCGACAACGACGATCGAGCCGGCGAAGTCGATGTCGAGGTCATCGAGGTCGGCCGCAGTGGTCAGCCGGTAGGCGTCGACGTGCACGAGTGGCGCTCCTGTATCGGACGGATCGGCCCGCGGATGCGTTCGGGCGAGCACGAAGGTCGGGCTCGTGACCGCCCCGCGCACGCCGAGCCCGACGCCGAGGCCGCGGGTGAAGGTCGTCTTGCCCGCACCGAGCTCACCGTTGAGCGCGACGAGGTCGCCGGCTACGAGCACGGTCGCAAGCTGTGCCCCGAGTGCCTCCATGGCATCCGGGGTCGCAATCGTGAGAACGGTCATGACTCGTAGGTGCGCGCGACCCGGTTACCGATGCGCGTGACGATCTCGTAGTTGATGGTGCCGGCCGCCGTCGCCCAGTCGTGTGCGGAGGGCACTCCCGTCGACGGATCGCCGAACAGCACCGCGCGGTCGCCGACGGCTACCTCGTCGTCTCCAACGTCGACGACGAACTGGTCCATGGCGATCGTGCCGCACACCCGGTACGTTTTGCCGTTGATCGATACCGGCGCAGCGTTCGACGCGTGCCGCGGGATGCCGTCGGCATACCCGAGCGGAACCAGCGCGAGCGTCGTCTCGGCTTCGGTCTCGTAGCGGTAGCCGTACGAGACACCGCTGCCGGCCGGTACTCGTTTGACCAAGACGATGCCGGCGTCGAGCTGCATCGCGGGTTCGAGGCCGAGTGCCGCCGAGTCGCCGTCGTCGAACGGCGAGAGCCCGTAGGCGCCGACGCCGATCCGCACGAGGTCGAAGCGGGCGTGCGGCAGCGCGAGGGCGCCAGCCGAAGCGGCGAGGTGCGAGAGTTCCGGGTCGAGCCCGGCGGCGCGCGCCTGTTCGACGGCTGCCATGAAGCGCGCAACCTGTGCCTCGTCTTCGTCGGCCCCGGAGTTGGCGAGATGGCTGAAGATCCCGCGCACGTGAATCGCTCCGGTGCGCTCGAGCTCGGCCGCGCGGCCGAAGATGCCGGCCCACTCCGCTTCGGTCGCGCCGTTGCGGCTGAGCCCGGTGTCGACCTTGAGATGCACGTTGGCGAGGCCGGATGCCGCCCCGACGCTCTCGAGCTGGTCGAGATAGTTGACGCCGAGGTCGATTCCCGCCGCGATGGCGTCGGCGAAATCCGCCGCCGGGTCGTGCAGCCACGCGAGGATGGGCGCGTCGATACCGGCCGCCCGCAGCGCGAGCGCTTCGGACGAGTCGACGACGCCGAGCCAGGTCGCACCGCCGGCGAGCGCCGCACGCGCTGCCTCGATCGCGCCGTGACCGTAGCCGTTCGCCTTGACGACGACCATCACCGGAACTCCGATTCTCGACCGGATGGTTTCGACGTTGCGGGCGATCGCGCCGATGTCGACCCGTGCCCGGCGAAGCGGGGCGGTCACGACTCCACCACCACGTAGGCGATTGCGATGCCGCCGTCGTGCGACATCGAGAGGTGCACGCGGGTCACGCCGAGCGAGTCGGCGATCTCGCGCGCTGCTCTCGAGAGCTCGATGGACGGGTTGCCGTGGGTGTCGCTGACGACCTGCATGTGGTGCCACTGCACGCCGGTCGAGGTGCCGAGCGCCTTGATCAGCGCTTCTTTCGCGGCGAAGCGGCCCGCGAGCGAGCGAAGCGGACGGGCGATGCCGTCCCTCGTGCGCTCGGCATCCGTGAACAGCCGCGGAGCGAGCGCCGGCGTGCGCGCGAGCGCACGCTCGAACCGCGCGAGGTCGACGACGTCGACGCCGATACCGACGATCACAGGGTCTCCGAGACCTGCACGGTGCTACTCGACCGTGACCGACTTGGCCAGGTTGCGCGGCTGGTCGACATCGAGGCCCTTGGCCGCGGCGAGTTCCATACCGAAGATGTGCAGCGGAACGACGGCGAGCAGCGGCTCGAACAGCGAACCGGCGAGCGGAATCGGAATGACCTCGTCGGCGAACGGAAGAACGGCGGCGTCACCCTTCTCGGCGATCGCGATGACCCGGGCACCGCGGGCGCGGATCTCCTGGATGTTCGACACGACCTTCGGGTGCAGCGACAGCGGGTCGCGCGGGCTCGGCACGACGACGAAGACGACCTGCCCGGGCTCGATGAGCGCGATCGGGCCGTGCTTGAGTTCACCGGCGGCGAAGCCCTCGGCGTGGATGTAGGCGAGCTCCTTGAGCTTCAGTGCACCCTCGAGGGCGACCGGGAATCCGACGTTGCGGCCGAGGAAGAGTACGGACTGGGTGTCCGTCATCCAGTGCGCGAGCTGTCCGATCGCCTTGGACGTGACGAGCACCTCTTCGATCTTCTCGGGGATCGCGACGAGCTCTGCGGCGTTGGCCGAGATCTCTTCGGCGGTCAGGGTTCCGCGGACGCGGCCGAGGTGAAGGCCGAGCAGGTACAGCGCTGTCACCTGGGCGACGAACGCCTTGGTGGAGGCGACGGCAACTTCCGGACCAGCATGCGTGTAGATCACGGCGTGCGATTCACGGGGAATCGTCGCACCCTGGGTGTTGCACACCGAGAGCACCTTCGCGCCGGACGCCATGGCGTACTTGACGGCCATGAGGGTGTCCATGGTCTCGCCGGACTGGCTGATCGAGACGACGAGCGTGCGGTCGGTGAGGATCGGGTCGCGGTAGCGGAACTCGTGCGAGAGTTCGACGTCCACGGGAACGCGTGACCACTTTTCGATCGCGTACTTGCCGAGCATTCCGGCATACGCGGCGGTGCCGCAGGCGATGATCACAATGCGGTCGATGTTGGCGAGCGTTTCATCACCGATGGGGTCGAGCTCGGGCAGGCGGACCTCGTTGTGAACAACGCGGCCGAGCAGCGTCTTCGCGACGGCTTCTGGCTCTTCGCTGATCTCCTTGGCCATGAAGCTCGACCAGCCACCCTTTTCAGACGCCGAGGCGTCCCAGGCGATGTCGAACTCTTCGGTCTCGACCGGGTTGCCGTCGAAGTCGGTGACCGTGACGGAGTCTGTGCGTAGGGTAACGATCTGGTCCTGGCCGATCGCTACGGCGCGTCGTGTGAACTCGACGAAGGCCGCGACGTCAGATCCGAGGAAGTTCTCGCCGTCACCGAGACCGATGACGAGCGGCGAGTTGCGGCGAGCGCCGACGACAACACCGGGGGCGTCTTCGTGGATGACGAGCAGCGTGAATGCACCGTGCAGGCGGGCGACCACGAGGCGCAGCGCCTCGGTGATGTCGCCGGTCTCGCGGTAGGCCTTGCCGACCAGCAGCGCAGCGACTTCGGAGTCGGTGTCGCTCGTGAAGGTCGCGCCCTCGGCTTCGAGCTCGGTCTTGAGCTCGTAGAAGTTCTCGATGATTCCGTTGTGGATGAGGGCAAGCTTGCCGTCGTCACCCAGCTGCGGGTGGGCGTTACGGTCGGTCGGCCCGCCGTGCGTCGCCCAGCGGGTGTGGCCGATACCGGTCGCACCGTTGTTGATCGGGTTGTCGGCTAGGTCGTCGGCGAGCACCTGCAGCTTGCCCGAACGCTTACGCACTCCGAGGTCACCGGCCTCATCGATGATCGCGACACCGGCGGAGTCGTATCCCCGGTATTCAAGTCTCTTCAGACCACCCATGAGCACAGCGAGGCTCTTGTTGTCTCCGACATAGCCCACGATTCCGCACATGGGCTTGATTTTACGGTACCCGGAGCTTGAAGCGCGCCGAGTGTCACTCGTGGCGGGGCGGGATCGTCCGCGGTCCGCCCGCGAGTATGCTTTTGCGGATGCCTGACTCGAATGGATCGAACGGAAATGTCACCCCGTTCCTGGAGATCGACCGCGAGGACTGGGCAGCGCTCGCACCCACGATGGACCTCCCGCTCACCGAGCTCGAGATCGTGCAATTGCGCGGACTCGGCGACGTTCTCGACCTGCAGGAAGTCGCCGAGGTCTACCTTCCCCTCAGCCGGCTCCTGACGCTCTACGCGTCGGCCGCCCGTGACCTGCACCGTTCGACCACCCAGTTTCTCGGCACCAGGTCGGTCGGCACTCCTTTTGTCATCGGGGTTGCCGGATCCGTCGCCGTCGGCAAGTCATCCATTGCCCGCCTGCTGCGCGAGCTGCTCGCGCGCTGGGTCGACACCCCCCGCGTCGAACTCATCACGACCGACGGCTTTCTCTACCCCAACGCCGAACTTGCCCGCCGCGGAATCATGGACCGCAAGGGATTTCCCGAGTCGTACGACCGCCGCGCGCTGCTGCGCTTCGTCTCGAAGGTCAAGAGCGGTGCGGCCGAAGTGCGGTCGCCGTTCTATTCGCACCTGCACTACGACATTGTTCCGGATGCCGAAATCGTCATCCGCCAGCCCGACGTACTCATTGTCGAGGGGCTGAACGTGCTGCAGCCGGCGAGCGCTGGCCACCGGCTCGCGGTCAGTGACCTGTTCGACTTCACGATTTACGTGGATGCGCGCACGTCTGACATTGCCAACTGGTACGAAGAGAGATTCCTGCGCCTGCAGCGCGGGGCCTTCGCGAACCCGCGCTCCTACTTTCACCGCTTCGCGAGTCTCACCGAGGAAGAGGCACGCACTCGCGCCCGCGACATCTGGACGAGCATCAACGAGCCGAACCTCGTGCAGAACATCCTGCCGACCCGGGCGCGGGCATCCCTCGTTCTGCGTAAGGGTCCGAACCACGCGGTGAACAGTGTGCTGCTGAGGAAGATCTAACTACCGGTTTGAGGTCTTCGACGACCAGATCGGCTTGCCGCTCTTCGTGTACAGCACGAGGACGCCGTCGTTGCGAAGCACGACCTTCGTCGCCTTCTTCTTGCCCTTATTGTGCGAAACCCACTTGAGCTTGCCCGACGCGGTCGCCGTCACGAGCTTGCCGGTTCCCGACAGCCAGGTGCGAAGGTACTTGCCTTCCACGGCGTTCGACCACAGCGGTGTATCGCTCAGCCGGTCGTAGATACGGGCGTCGCCGCCCTTCATCTGGATGAACTCGTACCGGCCGTTCTTCGACACGATCTGGTAGCCGCTCTTGAGCCTCACGCCGACCTTCAGCCGGTCCGGGCGCGAGCTCTTCACGACCGCCGAGTTCGCTGACGTCTGGGTGGATGGCGCGTAGCCGTCCGCCTTGCCGGTCACCGAGACGGTGATCCTGGTTCCGACATCCTTCTCGTCGAGCGTGTACTCGGCGTCGGTCGCCCGGCTGATCGCGACCCCGTTGCGCTTCCACTGGTACTTCAGCGCGGTCGAAGACGGCGCCCAGCTGCCGGCTTTCGCCGAGAGCACCTTGCCTTGCTTCACGGTGCCGCTGATCGACGGGCGCGGCGTCGCGGTGAATGCGGCGCGGGAGTCGGCGGCGAACGCGACCCAGGCGTCGGACTGCAGCATCCACGTGCTCGTGCCCTTGACCGGCGCGAAGTGTTCGAACCAGCGATCACCGTCGACGGCATCCGCCGGGATCGTGACGGTGAAGCCGAAGGTCGCGACCTTGCCGGCCTTGACGACCTTCTCCTGCTGCACTGCGGCGCGGCTCGTCGACGTCCAGCCGGAGGCGAGTACGGACACCCGGTTGGGTGCGCCCTGGGTTCCGAGCGCGACACCCTGCCAGCTCTTGCGGCCGGTGTTGCGGTAGGTCAGTTCGACCCAGGCCTTCGCACCCGGCTGCATGGCGGTGCTCGTGACCGACGTTTTCTTCGACGAATCGGTCCACACCGATTGGGTCAGTTGCGTAGCACTGAAGTCGGGGAGCGCGGGAGTGCGCGAGTCCTTGAGGTGCACGAAGCCGGTCGGCCAGCCGGAACCCGATTTCTTGATGCGCTTCCAGTGGAAGTTTCCGCCGTAGTTGTCTTCGGAGACGATGATCTCGGTAGATGAGATGACCTTCTCGACGAACGCGACGTGACCGGACGACCCTGCCCCGTTTTTGTTCGCGCCCCACCAGGCGACGGCTCCCTTGACCGGGGTCCGGTCGGTGATGTCGGGGTTGAGGGTGCCCCACGACTTGGCGTTACCGTCGCCAATCCAGGGGCGCAGGTTCGTCATCCCGGCCCGTGTCAGCCGGTACGCCACGTAGTTGGTGCAGTTGTGGCCGCCAACCATCCGCCAGTACAGGTTGTCGGAGGCCGCTTCGTACCCGTAGTTCGTGCGGTGCTTTTTCGCGCACTGGTCGTAACCGGTGCAGATGACGGCGACCGAGGCGGATGCCGGGCTCGCGCCGGCCGTGAAGAACCCGGCGACGAGCGCGAGGGTCAGTGAAACGGCCGCCGTTGCGCGCGTGGCGGGTGCTCCCCAGAGTCGTTTCACGTTCCCAGTGTCTCCTACGCGAGTGATACGAGTAAGTCGTTGATTGAGTGCGAGCGTTGATTGAGTGCGAGCGCCAGCGAGTGTATCGAAATCATCACCTGCGACAGCGAGGAAAGGCCTACTTCTTGGCGGTCCAGACGGTTTTACCCTTGGCGGTCAGCAGCACGAGCTTTCCGTCGTAGCGGATGACCGCGCGGTTCGCGCCCTTACCCGACGTCTTCGAGGTCCAGATCAGCTTTCCCGCCGAGTTGTAGCTCGACAGGCTTCCGCTCGCCGACACCGTTGTGGTGACGCCGGTCGCCTTCTTGCCGCCCGACCACAGGGTCTTGCCACTGAAGCGGTCCTTCGTGACGAGCAGGCCGTTCTTCATCTGGATGAGCCGGTACTTACCGTTCGACGACGCGAGCTCGTCACCGCCGGCCAGGCGCGTGCCGATCGAGAGGGTGCTCGGGAACTTGCTCGCGACGGCCTTCGTCGGTTCCGACGTCTTGGAGACCGGCAGGTACCCGGCCCGACGACCGGTCACGGTTACCGCAACCTTGCGTCCGACGTCCGCATCGGTGAGAACGTAGCTGACGCCCTTGGCATCCGAGATCGTCTTTCCGTCGCGAGTCCACTTGTAGGTCAGCGAAACCGCCCCGGGGCGCCACGCCTTGCTCGTGGCTACGAGCGTTTGCGTCTGCTTGCCGGTTCCATCGATGACGGGGGTCGGCTTGTAGGTGAACGAGCTGCGCGAGTCGACGGTCAGCGACACTTTCGTGGCGCCGTAGGCAACCGCGGTCGCCGGGGCCGCTCCACTCACGATGATGAAGCTGTCGCTGACGTCGGTCGCGTCGGGCTCGTTCGGGATCTGGACGGCAAATCCGAAGGTGCCGGTCTTGCCCGGCGCGATGGAGGCCTGCTTCTGCGTGGTGATCGCATCGTTGCTGTCCCACTCATAGGCGAACGGCGAGACGTAGCCGGCAGTGCGGTTCTTGGTCGCGATCGAGAGCCCGGTCCACGGCAGCTTGCCCGTGTTCTGGAAGGCGAGCTGCACCCACGCGGTTGTGCCGGGCTTCATGGTGGCGACGGTGGCGCTCTTCGACATCGTCGCGTCGGTCCAGACGGTCGTCGCGATCGGCTTTGCGCGCAGGTCCGGAACGCTGCCGGCACCCTTGGCGTCCTTGAAGTGAATGAACCCGGTCGGCCAGCCCGATCCGCTGGTCGTGATGACCCGCCAGTCGAAGTCACCGCCGTAGTTGTCTTCCGACACGATGATCTGCGTCGGCGAGATGACCGCTTCGACGTAGGCGACGTGCCCCGCGGCTCCCGCACCGTTCTTCTTCGCGTCCCACCAGGCGATTGCGCCGACCGCGGGAGTCTTGTCCAGGCTCTTCTTGACGCCGTGGCCCCAGCCGTTGGCGTTGCCGTTGCCCTTCCACGGCCGGGTCTTCGAGCGACCGGCCTTGATCATCAGGTACGCGGCGTAGTTCGTGCAGTTGTGACCGGGGTACATCCTCCAGTACGACTTCTTCGCCTTGTCCGAGTAGCCGTGGCTCGACATTCCCAGCGCATCACACGCGACATACCCGCGGCAGAGGTAGGCAGAATCGGCGCTGGCCGGAGCCACTCCGACCACCAGTGTTCCGGCGACGATGGCGGCGGCCGCAACGACCGCGAGCCCCGTTCGACGCACAGCGCGCGTGAATGACCGCGAAAATGACACTGGAATGAACCCCCACCTAGCCGCCCCGACGGCGAAAAAACGTCTACCGGCTCCCCGGCCGGTTCACCCAGTATCACCCGGGAGGCCGCAAAGTGTAACCCCGGAGTTGAAAGTTAACCTTTACGAAACGCCGCGAGTCGCAGGTCGGCGCAGCTGAAGGGGGTTAGTTTCCGAGTTCCCGGCGAACGACGTTCGCGAGGTCGTTGGCAATCGTGTCGGCGGTCAGCTGGTCTTCGGCTTCGACCATGACGCGAACCATCGGTTCGGTTCCGGACGGACGAAGCAGCACGCGGCCGGTCGTTCCGAGCAGTGCTTCCGCGGCCGCAACCGCCTTCGCGATCTCGGCGTTGTCGCCGAGCGCGTGGTGGTCGACGCCGCGAACGTTGATCATGATCTGCGGGTACACCGTCATGACCGACGCGAGTTCCTGCAGCGACTTCTTCGTGCGGGCCATCTCGGCAACCAGGTGGAGACCGGTGAGGATGCCGTCGCCGGTTGTCGCAAATTCGCTCATGATGACGTGCCCGGACTGCTCGCCGCCGAGGCTCAGGCTGTGCTCGTTCAGTGACTCGAGTACGTAGCGGTCGCCGACGGAGGTCTGGCGAACGGCGATGCCGTTCTGCTCCATCGCTTTGCGCAGTCCGAGGTTGCTCATCACCGTAGCGACGAGCGTGTTGTCGTTGAGGGCGCCGCGGTTCTTCATCGCAACCGCGAGGATCGCCATGATCTGGTCGCCGTCGACGATGTTGCCGGCCGCATCGACCGCGAGGCAGCGGTCGGCGTCGCCGTCGTGCGCGATACCGACGTCGGCGCCGTGCTCGAGCACAGCTTTCGCAAGCTGGTCGAGGTGCGTTGAGCCGACACCGTCGTTGATGTTGTAGCCGTCCGGGCTCGCGCCGATCACGGTGACGGTCGCACCGGCGTCGGTGAAGACCTCCGGCGATACGCCGGCCGCCGCGCCATTGGCGCAGTCAAGCACGACGTGGATGCCGTCGAGCCGGTTGGGAAGAGTCGACAGCAGGTGGACGACGTAGCGGTCTTCGGCATCCGCGAATCGGCGGATGTGACCGACCTGCAGTCCGGTGGGCGCGAGCTTCTGCTGCGTCAGCGCCTTTTCGATGCGGTCTTCGACCTCATCGGGAAGCTTGGTGCCACCGACGGCGAAGAACTTGATGCCGTTGTCGGGGGCGGGGTTGTGCGATGCCGAGATCATGACGCCGAAGTCGGCCTTGAAGTCAGCGATCAAAAACGCCGCGGCGGGCGTCGGGATAACCCCGGCGTCGTACACATCGACGCCGGAACTGGAAAGGCCGGCCGCGACGGCAGCCGAGATGAACTCGCCCGAAACCCGTGGGTCCCTGGCGATCACCGCGACTGGCCGACGCCCGGAGGCGCGGCGACCGTCAGCGAACCGACCTTTACCTAATACGACAGCAGCAGACTGGGCGAGACTCAGAGCCAACTCGACCGTGAGGTCATGGTTAGCGAGGCCCCGAACGCCGTCGGTGCCAAAGAGTCTTGCCATCGTCGCTGCCTGCGAAGCGCGTTAGCGCTTCGAGAACTGCGAAGCCTTGCGAGCCTTCTTGAGACCGGCCTTCTTGCGCTCGATGACGCGAGCGTCACGAGTCAGGAAGCCAGCCTTCTTGAGTGCCGGACGGTTGTTCTCGCGGTCGATCTCGTTGAGCGAACGCGCGATGGCGAGGCGCAGCGCACCGGCCTGGCCCGAGGGGCCACCACCGGTGATCTTGGCGATTACGTCGTAGCTGCCGAGCAGGTCAAGAACCTTGAACGGGTCGTTGATGAGCTGCTGGTGAAGCTTGTTGGGGAAGTACTCGGCGAGCTCGCGGCCGTTGACCGTGAACTCTCCGTTGCCCGGCTTGATGCGCACGCGGGCGATTGCCTGCTTGCGACGGCCGACGGCTGCACCGGCGACGTTAAGAACGGCGCGGGGAGCCTTGGGGGCTGCTTCGGCCGGAGTTTCGGTCGAGTAGCCGGTTGCGGGGAGGCTCTCGGGAGTCTCTTCGATGATGTCTGCGATTTTCGCCACGGTAGTCAGTCCTTAGTTCTTAGCCGGCGCTACTGAGCGACCTGGGAGAGGGTGTACGTCTTCGGCTGCTGCGCAGCGTGGGGGTGCTCGGTGCCGGTGTAGACCTTGAGCTTGGTGAGCTGGGCGCGTCCGATCGAGTTCTTCGGGAGCATGCCGCGTACTGCCTTCTCGACTGCGCGCGTCGGGTGCTTTTCGAGCAGCTCCGAGTACGTGGTCGCCGTGAGTCCGCCCGGGTAACCCGAGTGGCGGTAGGCCTTCTTCTGCGTGAGCTTGGAGCCGGTGAGGGCTACCTTGTCAGCGTTGATGATGATGACGAAGTCGCCCATGTCCATGTGGGGAGCGAAGGTCGCCTTGTGCTTGCCGCGCAGCAGTGCAGCTACGTGGCTGGCGAGACGACCGAGAACGACGTTCTCTGCGTCAATGATGAGCCAGTCGCGCTGGACATCTTCCGGCTTGGGAGAAAAAGTGCGAGTCACAGGAGTGCTGCTTTCTTTTGATCGAGTGAGTTGTTCGTGAATCCCGCTCCGTGGCGCGTTCTCCGGACAGAAATCCGGGGAACCCAACCCGTGGAGGGCTCATGATCGGGTGCCGCGCATACGGGCGCAGACACCAAGGGTCTACATTAGTCGCCGGTGAGCGGCTGGTCAAACTGTGCGGGTGCCGCATCCCGCCTGGCGCGGGTCTGTTCGGCGCGCGTGGCGAGCTCGGAGTCCGGCGGGTAGCCGACTTCGAGCAGGGTGAGCCCCCTCGCCGGCGCGACCTTGAACGCGCTCGTGCGCTGCTCCGCATCGCGCAGCGCAATGAGGTCTCCCCTGCCGAGCTTGCCCTCGCCGACGGCGATGCTCGCGCCGACGAGCGACCGGACCATGCTGTGGCAGAACGCGTCGGCCTGCACGCGAGCGACGAGAACCCCGTCGCGTCGCTCCCAGGTGAACTCCTGCAGCGTGCGGATTGTCGTCGATCCCTCGCGCGGCTTGCAGAAAGATGCCCAGTCGTGCAGCCCGAGCAGCGCTTCGGCCGCCCCGGCCATTGCCGCTTCGTCGAGCACTGCCGGGTACCAGAGTGTGTGGTGACGCTCGAGCGGATTGCGTGGCCGTGTCGCGTCGGCGACCCGGTACTCGTAGACGCGCCAGGTTGCCGAGAACCGGGCGTCGAATCCCGCAGGGGCGATAGCGGATGCCGCAACCCAGACGTCGCTGGAGAGTCCCGCGATTCCGTTGAGGCGCCTCGCGAGCGCCGCTGCGCCGCCGCCCTGCCTGTCGCGCGTGTCGAGCGAGGCGAGCTGGGCGTCGGTGAGGTCAAGGTGCGCAACCTGCCCGGTCGCGTGCACCCCGGCATCCGTGCGTCCCGCGACGGTGAGCGTCGGCGGCGGCCCGTAGCGGTGGAAAACCGTGGCGAGTGCCGCCTCGAGCACACCCTGCACCGTGCGCAGTTTCGGCTGGCGTGCCCAGCCGGCGAAGTCGGTGCCGTCGTACGCGAGGTCGAGACGGAGGCGCACGGTGCCAGTGGTCGACGACGCCAGCGCTGCTGCTTCGCTGTCCCCGGTCACTCAGAGAGTCTAAGTGCCGGGGCCAGCGAGCGGCTGCTGGAACAAACTGACAGGCGCTGTGTTTAGACGGGCGCTGCGCTTAGACCGGCGCTGCGCGCTACCTGACCTTCTTGCTCGCGCTCCACTTCGACACCGAGGTGTAGCCGGACTTCGATCCGGTGAGGACAACCGAGACACGGTGTCCCTTGTCGGCGCTCGTGACCTTGTACGTCGACGACGTTGCGCCCTCGATCGTCTTTCCGTCACGCAGCCAGCGGTAGCTGAACTTCACTCCGGCCGGCTTCCACTTTCCGGACTTCGCCGTGAGCTTCTTTCCGACCTTGTGGGTGCCCTTGACCGTGGGGTTGGGGGTCGCGACCAGCGGCTTGCCGATGGTCGTGGCCGGGGTCGCCACCGTTGCAGTGACAAAGCCGGTCGCCGACGCGGTGACCGCTACCGTGAGCTTCTTTCCGGCATCCGCTTTCGTCGCCTTGTAGGTCGTTCCGGTTGCCCCGGCAATGGGGCTGCCGTTGCGCTTCCACGAGTAGCTGAAGCTCGCCGTCGACGTGCCCCAGTAGCCGCGGTCGACCCGGAGGGTCTTTCCGATGGCCGGGTTACCGATGACCTTCGGGCTTGCTACCGAGAAGATACCGCCGTCGACGATCGCCGTCTTCGCGCTGGTGACGGACGCCGAGTTGTACGCCGCCTTCTTTCCGGTGACGGTGACGGAGATTCGCTTGCCGGCCGTGTTGTTGTTCAGCTTCAGCGTGCTGTGAGTCGCGCCGGAGATCGGCTTGGAGTCAGCAAGCCACTGGTAGCTGAGGGCAACCGACGACGGCGTCCAGTTTCCGGATACGGCGGTGAGCGTCGAACCGCTCGTCGGCGTGCCGGAAATCGTTGCGGTACCCGCTTCGACCGATTTGATCGGAATCAGCTGCACGTTGGCGGTCACTGCCTCGCGAGTGCCGAAGGCTATCGGGGTAGCGGCTTCCTCGGTAGCGGCGTTCTTCCAGTACTGATCGTTGTAATCATCGTCGTTCGACGGGAAGTATCCGACTGGATACTCGCCGGGAATGATTCCGCCGATGAAGTAACGACCGTCTTCGTCGGTGTAAGTGCCGCCGACGAAAACGAGGGCCCCACTCGGGTAGACCTCAACATCCGGGATACCCACGGTCGGCGCTTCGGAGCCCGAGACGAGTCCCGACAGCGTTGCTCCGACGTGCATGTCGAAGTCGCGAATTGCGAGCTCCCCCGGCTCGAGCGTGAACGGCACGAGGTTCTCGAAGTCGGTCGAGTCTTCCCACAGCTGCACCTGGTACTTCGCCGGCTGGCTGATGTCGACGGCCAGCATGAGCAGCGGGATCTCGGGAACTCCGGTGATACCGAATTCGCCGTTTTCGTCAACCTGGACGAACTGCCCTCCGGCGTTTTCCTGGGCGATCAGGATCATGGTTCCCGGAAGAGCATCATTCGGAGCAACGAGGTCTTCGCCAGTCACCCGGCCGACGATTGTCGCGCCTGGCTCGAGCGAGACATCCGCGGTGGCGAGGGGGCCATCCTCGAGCACGGTAACCGCGGTCGCGTCGGCCTGGGTCGCACTTCCGCCGTACCACTGCGGAGCGAATTCGCTCCCCGTTGCCGGGACGACATACAACTTGTACTGGCCGGGCGCGACCGCGAGCGTGAACTCGCCATCGTCATTGGTCGTTGTCGTCGCGATGTAACCGCTCGACCCATCGGCGGGGTAGACGTAGACCGCAGCGTCGACGATCGGGTCACCCGCCGCAAGCACGAACCCGGTGATGCCGGAGCCGATGTCACGCCTCGCTGCCCGCTTCGACGAAGTGTCGGCGGCGATGGGCTGCGTTGAGCCGCTCGTCTCGCCGGCCTCGATGAGCGGAAGAAGCTGCTCGTAGGCAGCCGTCAGCGTCTCGAGCGCACTGGAGTCGGATGCCGCTGGCTCGGCCTGTTCGGCTACCGCCGCGGTAGGAGTGAGTAGAGCGGCAACGATCGCCGTGACGCCGACAATCGGCGCGAGGCGACGAAGCCAGGGGGAAGTAGTGCGAGTCATCAAAATCCTCGAAAGTGGTTGGCTGACACGGGCCAACGCCCGCGGTGGTTGTTACAGATTGTCATCATGGCTAATACGCCTACCACCCCCACTTCTGGGCATTTGTCGCAGTTTTTGTCGCAGACTCTGTTCGCGCCCGATCGGTGGTTCAACCTAGGGTTGGAGGTAGTGACTTCTTCAGTACCATCCTCAACTCCGGACCGATCGACGCCGACGACCGGCGGACCAGCGACCCCGCGCACGCCGCGTTTCGCCGGGCTCGACGGTCTTCGCGCCCTCGCCGTGATCCTCGTGATCGTCTACCACCTCGTGCCCGGCACGCTCGTCGGCGGCTACCTCGGAGTCGACATCTTCTTTGTGATCAGCGGATTCCTGATTACGAGCCTGCTGCTGCGCGAGCGGGAAAACACCGGGCGCATTCACCTCGGATCGTTCTGGAAACGGCGCGCACGGCGACTGCTTCCCGCGCTCACCACCGTCGTGCTGGTGTGCTCGAGCGCGGCGCTCCTCGTCGGCGGCGACGTGCTCGTCGGACTCGGCCAGCAGGTACTCGGGGCGGCGACGTTCAGCTACAACTGGCTCGCGATCGGTGCCGGCTCGAGCTACTTCGATGAGACGACGCCCGAGCTGTTCCGCAACCTCTGGTCGCTCGCCGTCGAAGAGCAGTTCTACCTGGTCTGGCCGCTCGTCATCCTGGTGCTCACGCTGCCGTTCGCGCGCCGCGCACGCGCGTGGATCATCGGAGCGATTGCTGCGACATCCGCTGTCTGGATGATCGTGCAGTTCTCGATCGGCACCGGTTCAGCCGGAGCTGACTCGACGCGCGTCTACTACGGCACCGACACCCACAGTTTCGGTCTCGCGATCGGTGCGTTGCTCGCGCTCCTGCCGCGCTTTCGGCTGGATGCCGCCCGCTTCTGGTCGCGGCAGGCCCGGGCCGGGCTCGCGCTCGCCGGCACCGTTGCCTTCTTCGCCCTCATCGCCATTGCCGCGTTCATGCCGACCGACTCACCGGTCGTCTATCGCGGCGGGCTGCTCGTCGTCGCGCTGCTGACCGCCGTGGTCATCTCGGCGAGCACCGCCCCGGACGCGACGCTCGGCAAAGTGCTGGATGCCGCCCCGTTCCGCTGGGTCGGCGAGCGTTCGTACGGGCTCTACCTGTGGCACTGGCCGGTCTTCGTTCTCGCGAGCGCCGCGCTTCCCGCGATGGTGTCCGCGGAATCCGACCGTTGGATCACCGCCGGCATCGCGCTCGCGATCACCGTTCTCGCGGCCTGGTTCTCGTACCGGTTCATCGAGACGCCGATCCGGCGCGATGGATTCCGGGCAATCGCCGGCCGGTTCGGTCGCGCCTGGCGCGGGTCTCGTCCGTCGATCGTCCGCGTGGCGACGGCAACCGCCGCCGCCGTTGCAGCCATCGCCCTCACGGCGAGCGCGATCTCCGTTGCGCCACGGGTGGGGGCGGCCGAGGCAGCGATCGAGGTCGGCAAAGCGGCTATTGAACAGCCGACTTCGCCGGTCGCCGAACCCATTGCGCTCCCCGGCGGTGACCAGATCACGGCGATCGGCGACTCCGTCATGCTCGCCTCGGCACCGACTCTGACGGAAGACTTTCCGGGCATCCACATCGATGCCGTCGTCTCGCGCCAGATGAAGGACCTTCCCGACCTCGTTACGAAGCTCATCGCCGACGGCGAGCTGCGCCCGACGCTCCTGGTCGGCCTCGGCACCAACGGGCCGATCGACGCGAGCACCCTCGACGAGGTGCTCGGTCTCGTCGGCCCGACGACGCAGGTGGTGCTCGTCAACGTGCAGGCCCCGCGCGACTGGACCGCCGGCGTCAACCGCACGCTCACCGCGGTCGCCCGCCAGAACCGCAACGTCGAGCTCGCCAACTGGCGCGACGCCATCAGCCCGCGACTCGACCTGCTCTCGCCGGACCGCATCCACCCCGGTGGTCCGATCGGCGGCGGAATCTACACCGGCGCCGTGCGCGACGCCCTGCAGCGGCTCGCCGAACTGCCACCGCTGCTCAACAACAACGACTACGGCCTCTCGCCCCGCCCGGTCTAACCGCGACGGTGCGCCCGTTTGTTATCCGTGCTGCCGTTCAAACGGCCGCACTGATAACAAACCGCCGCGCGGTTAGGCGTCGGGGTCAGGGGCGGCGGCACCAGGGTCGGCGACCGCGCCGGCCGCGCCGAACATCCGCTCGGCGAAGTCCTCCGTGACGAGGTTGCCGAGCCCGAGGATCGTCTCGACCCGCAGGATGTTGGGGATCTGCCAGACCCGGTCGAGCAGCAGCTCACGCAGGTGGCGCTGGTCGCTCAGCCGGAACCGGGCGAGCAGGTCGTACTGGCCGGTGACGACCGTGAGCTCTTCGAGCTCGGGAATGGTGCGGAACGCGTCGAGCGTCGGCTCGAGATCGTGCCCGGACTCGAGCGTGATCGGCATGTAGACGACAACGTCGTACCCGAGGCGATCCCAGTCGATCTGCACGGCGTACCGCTTGATCACACCGGTGCGCTCGAAGCGCGCGAGTCGCTCGGCGACCGCGGGCGCCGACATGTTCACGGCACGGGCGAGGGAGCGCTGCGACTGCCGGGAATCCCGGGTCAGCTCGCGCAGCAGTGCGATGTCCTTATCGTCGAGGTCGATCGCTTCGTGCGGTCGCTCGACGGCACCGACGAGCGCTGCCATTGGACTTCGTCTCGCCACGCTGACTCCTTATTGCCGGTCCCAAATACCAACGGGTGCTGCGGGAAGATTCTAGGGTGTCGCGGCACCCGCATCGGGCAGCAGCTTCGTGAGGTCCGGATAGTTGGCAACGTCCCAGCCTCCGTCCACGACGAGACTCGCCCCGGTCACGTACGACGCATCGTCACTCGCGAGGTACAGCGCCGGGCCCGCGATCTCGTCGACCGTGGCCGTGCGACCGAGCACGATCCGGTCGGTGAACGCCTCGAGCAGGGCCGGTACCCCGCGGTAGCCGCTCGTGAGAGGCGTCTCGACGAGACCCGGAAGAACGCTGTTGACCCGGATGCCGTGCCGCCCCAGTTCGAGCGCCGCGTTGCGCGTGAACGCCTCGACTCCGGCCTTCGCACTCACTTAGGCGCTGCCGCCGTACATCGGAATCCGCCCGTTGATCGAGCCGATGTTGACGATTACCCCACCGGACGTCATCGCCCGCGCTTCGTGCTTGGTGCTGAGAAAGACGCCGGTCAGCACGAGGTCGACGGTGAAGTCCCACTGGCTGCGTTCCATCTGCATGATCGGAGCACCGCGCGAGGCGCCGGCGACGTTGAACGCCAGGTCGAGCCGGCCGTGGGCGTCGAGCACCGCGGCGGTCGCCGCTTCGAGGTCGCCCTCGTTGGTGACGTCGGTCGCTATCGCCGTGAAGTTCTCCCCGAACCCGGCAATGACGTCCGCCGAGTGGGCGAGGTCGAGCCCCACAACGGTCGCACCCTCGGCGAGTAGAGCGGATGCCACGGCAGCGCCGATTCCGGAACCAGACCCGGTGACAATGGCGACTTTGCCGTCGAACCTGCGGGTCACGACGCTGGCCCGCCTGCGATTGAATCGTCCCCGACCGGAGCCTCGATCGCTCCTGCAGCAGTCTCAACCGCGTCGCCCTCGGCGATCCGCTGGCCGAGCATCCGCACCGCGAAGTCCGACGTGATGAGCTCACCGAGGCTGAGCAGCGTTTCGATGCGCAGGATGTTGGGAATCTGCCAGACCCGGTCGAGCAGCAGTTCGCGCAGGTGGCCGTGATCCGCGAGCCGGAACCGGGCGAGCAGGTCGTAGGTTCCGGCGATCACGGTGAGCTCTTCGAGTTCCGGGATCTCTTTGAACGCCTCGAGCGTCGGCCGCAGGTCACGCCCCGACTCGACGGTGATCGGCATGTAGACGACGACCTCGTAACCGAGGCGGTCCCAGTCGAGCTCGACGCTGTAGCGCTTGATGACGCCGGCACGCTCGAGCCGCGCGATCCGCTCTGCAACCGCGGGAGCGGACATGTCGATGTCGGCCGCGAGCTTGCGCTGCGACTGCCGGGCGTCATCCGAGAGTTTCCGCAGGATGGCGAGGTCGATGTCGTCGATCTCGACCGGCTCGTGGGGTCGCTCGATTGCGCCGACCAGTGCCGCCATCGGACTTCTTCTCGCCATGGGGTTCCGTTCCTGAGAGAGATCGCTTCGTGAGTGGGGTGCTGCCTACGAGCGCGGGAGCGCGAGGTGCGAACCACCGTCGGTGCGCTCGTACCAGTTCAACAACCGGTCGAGCCCGAGGGTGAGGGTCTCTTCCGACGCAGAGAGCGACAGCCGCGCCTGGTCGATGGCCGCGGTGCCGAACGCTGATCCAGGGGCAAGGGACACTCCCGCTTCAACCAGCTCGAGGCACGCACGCCTCGAGTCGGTTCCCTTGGCGAACGGGAACATCACGTAGAAAGCACCGTTCGGCACCGCGATTTCGAGGCCAGCATCCTGCAGGGATCCGACTACGAGGTCGCGCCGCTGGCGATAGCGCTCCCGCATGGCGTCGATCTCGTCGCGCGGGCCGGTAAGGGCGGCAACCGCCGCAGCCTGGCCGACTTCGCTCACGCACGAAACGAGCGGTTCCTGAATCATCCACAGTGTCTGGGCAAGCCAGCTCGGCGAAGCGACGTAACCGACGCGCCAGCCGGTCATGGCGTAGGTCTTCGAGAAGCTGTAGACACCGATCACGGTCTCGCGGTCGATGGCAACGGCGTTCGCCGGAAGCCCGTCGAAGATGAGTTCGTCGTAGACCTCGTCCGAGAGCACGAGCACCCCGCGGCTGCGGGCGAGCTCGACGATCGCGCGAACGACCTCCTGTGGGAACACCGCACCGGTCGGATTGCCCGGGCTGTTGAGAATGATCAGCCGGGTTCGCGGGGTGATCAGCGCGGCGATAGCCTCCGGGTCCGGAACGAAGCCGCGGGACGGCTCGAGCGGATAGTGCACCGGAACGGCGTCGTGCAGTTCGATGAGCATCTCGTAATTGGGCCAGGCTGGGTCCGGAACGAGCACTTCGTCACCGGGAGACAGGATGGCCGACATCACGAGCGAGCAGGCCTGGACGCCTCCGGCTGTGACGATGATCTCTTCCGGCGTGTACTGCACGCCGGTCGTTGCGACGAGCCGGTGCACGATCTCTTCGCGCAGTTGCGCGGTTCCGGCACTCTGGGTGTAGCCAACCCCGGCGAGCGCCTGCTGGTGCGCGGCTTCGACGATGTGCAGTGGAGTGTGAAAGTCGGGTTCGCCGATCTCGAGCCGCGCAACCGAGCCCTTCGGCTTGCTGATCGCGAGGTTGACGATTTCGCGGATGCCGGAGCTCGTCACTCGAGCGGCCGCTGCCCCCGTTGTCATCGTCACTGGGCGAGCCATCCACCGTCGACGACGAGCGTGTGCGCGTGTACGTAGTCGGAGTCGGGCGAGCACAGGAACGCGACGGCGTTGGCGATGTCCTCCGGCGCACCGAGGCGGTTGGCCGGAATCTTCGCGCCGGCGTTCTTCAGTTTCTCGGGGGTGTCGAGTACCGCGGTGGTGAGCGCGGTCGCGATGGTCCCGGGGGCGACGGCGTTGACGTTGATGCCGAGCGGTGCGAGTTCGACCGATCCGGACACCGTCAGCTGGCGGATGCCGGCCTTCGACACGTCGTACGGAAGCTCCGGAGTCGACGACGACACGAACGCGGCAGTCGAGGCGATGTTGACGATCTTGCCGTAGCCCGCCTCGGTCATCTGCGGAACGACGGCCTGCAGTGCGAGGAACGCGCCGCGCAGGTTGACCGCGAGCTGCAGGTCCCAGTCCGCCACCGAGTACTCGAGCAGCGGCTTCGCGATCGCGATGCCGGCGTTGTTCACGAGGGCGACGACGGGACCACCTATTTCAGCGGCGGTCGCGACCATTGCGACGATCGATTCCTTGTCGACCATGTCGACGTGTACCGGGAAGGCGGTGCCGCCGGATGCGGTGATTCGGGCCGCGACCTCGGTCGCGGCGTCGAGGTTGAGGTCGGCGACGGCGACGGCGAATCCGCGGCTCGCGAGCACGGAAGCGCAGGCGGCACCGATGCCGCTACCCGCTCCCGTGACGATGGCCGTGCGGGGCTTCTCTGACATGTGGTTCTCTTTCTTGTGAATCTGGTTCGGTGTGACTCAGGCGAAGTGCGCGCGCACTTCGCCGAGCAGGCGGATCGACTTCCGGGTCTTCTCGTCGGAGACGCCGGGGTACTTGGTGCGGAACATGATGTGCAGTCCGTCGCCGACGATCTCGCGCAGCTTCTCGATCTGCGGGATCACGTCGGCCGGGGTCCCGAGCACAACCTCGGTGCGACGACGGGCGTGTTCGGCGGCATCCATCTGCTCCGGATACCAGGTCGAGTACTCCTCTTCGGGCAGTCCGTACCAGTCGCCGTAGACGCGGCGGGTGTACATGTAGCCGTCCTTGAGGTCGTCCCAGGCCGCATCCGCCCCGTCTTCGTGCAGGAACCCGCCGAGGGTCAGGTAGAACTTGAGCGGCTCGTCACCGCGGCCGTGGCGTTCGCGGGCCTCCTGGTACAGGGCGACACCGGAGCGGACGCGGTCGTACAGGTCGCGGTTGTGGCCGGCCTCGCCGAACGCGTCGGAGTCGGTGCCGCCGTCCATGATGAACGCGTCGGCGAGCCTCGCCACCCGGTCGATCGCCGGCAGGGCGTGGCCGCCCATCAGCAGCGGGATGCCGCCGGCCTGCGCCGGCTTCGGGAAGACCTGGATGCCGTGGCGCTGGAAGACGGTTCCGTCGAAGTTGACCTCTCCCGGGCCCCAGGCCTGGCGCAGGATCTGGCACAGCTCTTCGGTGCGGCGAACGCGCGACTTGCGGGTGACGTCGAAGCCTTCGTACTCGACGTCACGGTAGCCGAGGGCTACTCCGAGGCGCAGCCGGCCGCCGCTCAGCTGGTCGACGAACGCGGCGTCTTCGGCGAGACGGATCGGGTCGTAGAGCGGAGCGAGGGCAACCGAGATTCCGACGCCGATCTTCGTTGTGCGCGCGGCGAGCGCCGCCGCATAGGGAAGCACGCTCCCGACGTAACCGCTCTCGAGAAAGTGGTGCTCGGTGATCCACACCGCGTCGAGCCCGACTTCTTCGGCGAGCACCATCTGGTCGAGCGACTGCGCCAGTACCTCGGTTTGCGAGAGCCCCTCCGATTCGAGGGCCTCTCCGCTGAAGACGCCGAGTCCGATTTCCATGGTGTGTTCCTTTGGGTTGTTCGTGGGAAGTGAGTCGTGGGGTCAGGCTGCGGCGAGCGGGTCGCTCATCCGCTGGCCGGGGCCGTCGTAGTCGCGCCAGCAGCGCACCCACCGGCCGGGGCTGAGTTCTTCGAAGTGCAGCGGCTCCGGGCAGTCGCCACCGAGCACCGGGCACTCACCGTGCGCGACCGGCGGCACTTCGGCTGATCCCGCGACGCGTCCGTGTTCGGCCGCGAGCAGGGAGATCGTGTACGGATGCCGCGCGTCGGCGAAGATATCGTCGGTCGCGCCGCGCTCCACGACCCTGCCGCGGTACAGCACGATGACCTGGTGGCTGGTGAGCCGCACGACCTTGAGGTCGTGGGTCGCCATCAGGTACGCCATACCTCGCTCGGCCTGCAGTTTCGCGAGCAGCGCGAGTACCTGGCCCTGGATCGAGACGTCGAGCGCGGAGGTCGGTTCGTCGAGCACGAGTAGTTTCGGGTAGGCCGAGACCGCGCGGGCGATTGCCGCGCGCTGCAGCTCTCCCCCGCTCACTCCGCGCGGACGCAACGAGGCGAATGACGGCGAGAGCCCGACCGAGTCCAGGAGCTCGGCGACCGCAGCATCCGGGTCGGCCGGACGATCGGCGGCGAGCCGCATGACCTCGCGGATCGACGTGCCGATGGTGAACATCGGATCGAACGACAGCAGCGGGTTCTGGAACACCATCTGGAAGTCGGCGCGCAGCGGACGCAGTTTGCCCGCGCTCACCCCGCTGATGCGCTGGCCGTCGAGTTCGACGGTTCCGCGCTCCGGCGTGTACAGCCCCATGATGATGCGCGAGAGCGTCGATTTGCCCGAACCGGATTCGCCGACCAGAGCGGTCGTTGTTCCCCGGGGAATGTCGAACGAGACGTCGTTGACCGGGATGACCGTTCCGCGCCCGCGGCCGCGAATCGGGAACTCCTTGTAGAGGTTCTTCACGCTCAGCGTGGGCGTTTCGGTTACGGCACTCATGGCAGCTCCACGTTGTGGCAGGCGACGACCCGGCCGGTGCTGGTCTCCCGCAGGCCCGGGCGCTCGGTGCGGCACAGCTCGGTGACGAGCGGGCAGCGGTCGGCGAACGGGCAGCTCGATTCGCTCACCGATCCGGGCTCGGGAATGCGACCGGGAATGAAGCTGATCGTGCCGCCGTCCTGGTCAGCGGATGCGACGAGCCCCTTCGTGTACGGATTGATCGGGTCGTTCATGACCTCGTCGGTCGTTCCGCGCTCGAGCACCATTCCGGCGTAGAGCACGATGACTTCGTCGGTCATGTTGCGAACGGCACCGAGATCGTGCGAGATCAGCAGCAGGGCCGACCCGGTCCCCGTGATCGAGCGGGCGATGGTGGCGAGTACCTGCACCTGGATTGTCGCGTCGAGACCGGTGGTCGGTTCGTCGGCGATGAGCAACTGCGGCTCGCAGACGAGGGCCATGGCGATCGCGACGCGCTGCGCCATGCCGCCGCTGAACTGGTGTGGGTAGTCGAGCGCGCGGCGGGCGGCATCCGGAATTCCCATCTCGGTCATGAGCTCGACGGCGCGAGCGTGCGCCGCCCTGCGGCCGAGTCCGAGGTGCGCGCGGGCGACATCCGCGATCTGGCGTCCGACTGGGAAGACCGGGTTGAGCGCGCTGAGCGCGTTCTGGTAGACGATCGAGATGACGCGGCCGCGGATTCCCCGCAGCGCGCGATCCGAGAGACCGACGAGTTCGACGTCACCGGTGCGGATGCTGCCGCTCTCGACGCGCACGCCCTCGGGCAGCAGCCCCATGATGGCGCCGGCCGTCATCGACTTGCCCGATCCGGACTCCCCGACGATTCCGATGCGTCGGCCCGGCTGGATGTCGACGTCGATACGCTGCACGATCGCGCGGGGTGATTTCGGATCACCGGAGACGATCCGCAGGCCCTCGATCTCGACGAGCGGCGCTGTAGGTACGGGTGTCGTTGTCATCTCGCTCACCTTCCCGAGAACTTCACGATGCGACGGCCGATGCCGTCGAGGGCGATCACAGTCACGAAAACCGCGACCCCGGGGAAGAAGGCCATCCACCAGTCGCCGTAGGCGATCCGGGCTGCACCGATGCTGATCATTGCGCCCCACTCCGGTTGCGGAATCGGAATACCGAGTCCGAGAAAGCTGAGGCCGGCGATGACCTGGATGGCGAAGCCGACATTGACGGCGAACTGCGAGAGCACCGGGCCGAGCGAGTTGGGAACGATGTGGTGAAAGATGATGCCGGCCGAGCCGCGACCGGCGGTGCGGGCGACGGCCACGAAGTCGGCACCGAGCAGGGGACCGGCGACCGAGCGGGCGACCTTGAAGAACGCCGGCGCGTAGAAGACCGCGATGATCCCGCAGAGTACGACCGGGCTGTTGCCGAGGGCCGCGATCACCATGAGCGCGAACAGGAACAGCGGAATCGACTGGATCATCTCGGCGATGCGCGAGATGACCTCGTCGAACCAGCGCCCGATGACAACGGCCGCGCTGCCGAGCACGAGGCCGACGACGAGAGCGATCGCGACCCCGACGATCGAGAGCGTGAGGTCGGTGCGCGCCGCGTAGAGCACGCGGGTGAAGATATCCATGCCCTGGGTGTCGGTACCGAACCAGTGGGCGAGCGACGGCGGTTCGGCGATCGACGAGAGGTCGGTCTTGACCGGGTCATACGACGTGATCCACGGCGCAAGCACCGCGAGGATGACGAGTACGGCGAACGTGATCGTCGAGCCGTTGAACAGCAGCTTGTTGCCGCTGAGTTTGCCGAGTCCCTCGCGGAACCGGGTGAACGGCGCGCGGATGACCGAGCCGGCCGTCGGGGTGGAGGTGGTCGCGTTAGCGGGCATGGCGGATCCTCGGGTCGATGGCGAGGGAAATCAGGTCGGCAATGAAGTACAGCGCGAGGTATACGGCCGAGGTGAGGACGGCGACACCGAGGACGGGTTCAAAGTCGACGCGCTGCATGCTCTGCACCGAGTACTGGCCGATGCCCGGCCAGGCGAAGACGGTCTCGACGAGCACGGTGCCTCCCAGCAGGTAGCCGAAGGTCATGGCGATCTGGGTGATGATCGGCGGCGCGACGTTCTTGAGGGCGTAGACACCGTAGGTCGTGGCCGGCGAGAGGCCGGAGGCGCGAGCGGTGCGGATGTAGTCGCTGCGCAGCACCTTCGTCGTCACCGTCTGGGTGAGGGCGAGCAGTGCCGGGAACGATCCGAGCGCGAGGGTGATGGTCGGAAGAACCAGGTGCTCGATCGAGCTGGAGAGCGCCCGCTGGTTGCCGGTGAGCGCGGCATCCACGACGGTCATTCCGGTGATGTTCTCGGGCGGAAGGATTCCGATGTCGAGCTCTCCCGTCGGCGCCGGAGCGATCTTGAGGATGTACACGAACAGGAAGATCAGCAGGATGCCGAACCAGAACGTCGGCATGGCGACCCCGAACCGAACGAAGCCAGCGGTGAAGCGGTCAACCCAGGTGCCGGGCCCCAGGGCCGCGGCAATCCCGAGCGGGACGGTGATGAGCACACCGATGATGAGGGCCGCGAGCGAGAGTTCGAGCGTCGCGGGAAAGTAGGTGGCGAGTTCGTCGACGACCGGGCGCCGGTTGAACGTCGACTGGCCGAGGTCTCCCTGCAGCAGGTTGCCGAGGTACTCGAAGTACTGCACGTAGAGCGGGCGGTTGAAGCCGTTGGCTTCGCGGAGAGCGTCGAGCTGCTCCTGGGTTCCGGTCTGCCCCATCAGCAGGTAGACCGGGTCACCGACGTTCCTCGAGAGGAGGAAGACGATGACGGTGACCCCGAGCAGCGCAACGGCGGCCGTGGCGAGGCGACGAAGGACGAAGAGTCCACCGCTCGCAAACGCCTGCATGCGCGCTGAGCTGCTCGGGGTCGTTGTCATTTTTGTTCCCTGGCCTTAGTCGCGGGTAAGGGTCGAGAAGCGGATCAGGCTGTCGGGCTCGAGAACGAACCCGCTGATGTCGTCACCCATGGCGAGCACGTAGTTCGGCTCGTTGAGGATGATGACTGGAACCTGCTCGTTGAGGATCTCCTGCGCCTGTGCCGACAGTTCGACGCGAGCGTCGGTGTCGGTTTCGGTTGCGAGCTTCTTCGCGACGTCGTCGATTCCCTCGTCGCTGAAGCCGTAACGGTTGAGCACGGCGCCGGTGGTGAAGAAGAGGAACAGCGAGTAGTACGGGTCATCGACGTAGCTCGACGAACCGGTGGTCATGAAGGCCTGTCCGGTCTGGGCGAAGGACTGCTCCGAGAAGGCGGCGGGCGCCATCTGGTTGATCTCCATCGTGACGCCGATCTCGGCGAGCGCGCTCTGGACAACAACCGCGAGAGCCTGGCCGGATGCATCCGCCGTGCTCACGTCGAGGGTGAACTCGAATCCGTCGGCGTAGCCGGCGTCAGCGAGCAGTGACTTGGCCTCGTCGAGGTCGGTCGTGTACGGGTTGTTCGTGAGGTCACTCGCGAAGCTCGAGGAGTTCTGCGGCCAGAGACCGAGGGGCGCAAGCGAGTAGCCCTTCGTGACGTCGGTCGAGATCTGCTCGTACGGCAGTGCGTGGGCGATTGCTTCACGAACGCGCACGTCGGCGAAGGGCTCGAAGCCCTGCACCAGCGAGATGAGGTTCTGCGAACGCGACGGGATGTCGAGCAGCTGGACTCCGTCGGTCGACTTGAGTCCGTCGGCAGCGTCGACGCCGAGGCCCTCGGCGATGTCGAGGGTTCCGTCGGCGAGCAGCTGCGCGCGGTCGGTCTCGGACGGGATGATCTGCATGATGACCGTCTCGAAGTACACGTCGTCAGCCGACGGGTAGTCCTCGTTCTTCGTCAGCACGATCTGGCTGCCGGCCTCGTAGGTTTCGAGCGTGTACGCGCCGCCGCCGACGTTGTTCTGCGCCATCCACTCGGTCGCCCACGGGTCGTCATCCGTAGCGTTCTCGAGGATCGTGACCGAGTCGAGCACCGAGGCGTCCTGGTCACGCAGCAGCTGGCCGAACATCGGGCTCGGTGCCGGAAGCGTGATCGTGAACTCGGTGTCGCTGACCTTGACGACCTGCGAGATGTCGGTGATGCCTGCGGTGTTGTAGATGAACGCCGGACCGGTGCCGGTCGTGATCGCGCGGTTGACGGTCCAGATGAAGTCGTCGGACGTGATCGGGTTGCCGCTCGGGAAGACCGCCCCGTCAGCAACGGTGAAGGTCGCCGTGAGGTTGTCGTCCGACATGACGTAGGACGCCGCTTCGCCGAGGATCTCGCCGACGTTGGAGATGCCGTAGTCGGCGCTCTCATCGACGCCGTACTTGGTCCACTGGAAGTAGGTGTTCTTGATCAGTTCGTTGGCGATGGACTCGGATGCGGTTCCCGGGTCGAAGGTTGCGGGGTCACCGGCGATGCCGACGACGAGGGTCGTCGCGTCGGCGTCATCGGTCGGCGTTGCCGACCCGGTCGAGCACGCGGCGAGCGCGCCCACCGTGATGATCGCGACGGCCGAGACCAGTCCGATTCGTTTGAAGCGCATCGCGGGGGATGCCGTGGAGAAGGATTTCATGGTGCGTTGGTACCTTTCGGGACTTGAGTGCAAGAGAGGTGCATGGTGGTGGTGCGTGGAGCGTTTAGTGCAAACAGCGGTACGAATCAGCCGAGGCCGAGTCGCAGGTCTTCGCCGCGTGACTCTTCCGAGCGCAGCGCAGGATCTCCCCAACCTCCTCCTCCGCCGGTGAAGACCTCGAGGAGCGTGCCAGCCGGCACGGTCATCGCGTTGGTCTTCAGGAGCCTCGTACGCGGCTCGCCGGGGCGAGTCACGTAGATGTCGGGAGCAGCCCCGGCCTCGCCGCCGCGAAGTCCCCAGGACGGGGTCTTCGAGCGCTCGAACCAGAGGCTGAGGCGAGCATCGGCGAGTACTTCGTACACGCGCTCGATGCCGAGTCCGCCGCGGAACTGTCCGTCGCCGCCGCTGCCCTCGCGGAACGAGTGCTTGAGCATGCGCAGCGGGTAACGCTGTTCGATGGTCTCGACGGGAACGTTCTTGAAGTCACCGGCGGCAGAGTGGATGAGGGCGTTCTCGCCGTCTCCCTCGTGCCAGCCGCCCCATCCGCCCGAGAGCGATTCGCCCGACATGAATGCCGGTTCGCCGATGGCGTTGGTGAAGGTGACGTTCCACGAGTCGCCGACGTGTCCGGCCGCAGCGCGCTCCGGAACGGCGGAGCTCAGTGCCTTGACGACGAGGTCCATCGCGAGCATGAGGTGCGGCCCGTAGTGAAGGAACGCGGCTTCGGCGTCGGGGTCGAAGCAGCTGCCCTTCGGCACGACGATGTCGAGGTTGCGGAAGGCTCCACCCGATGCCGGGCTCTGCGGGTTCACGAGGAACTTGAACGCCTGCTGGATCGCCGACTTCGTCTGCACGAGTCCGGCGTTGATGCTTCCGCGCGACTGGGCGCTCGACCCGGTGAGGTCGACCGTCATGCGGTCGGCATCGATTGTCACAGCGACCTTCACGTGGACGGGGATGTCCTCGTGCAGTCCGTCGCCGTCGAGGAAGCCCTCGGCGAAGTAGCGGCCGTCGGGGATCTCGGTGACAGAACGGCGGTCATCCGCTTCGGCCTGGGCGAAGTAGATGTCGATTGCCGCACTGACCGTCGGCCAGCCGTAACGGCGGACGATCGCCTGGAAGCGCTCTTCACCGGTGCGGCAGGCGGCGACTTCGGCCATCAGGTCGCCGACGAGGGCGTTCGGGAAGCGCGAGTTGAGCGCGAGGATGTCGAGGATCTGCTGGTCGAGAACACCGGCGTGCCAGAGGCGCGTCGGGCCGATGCGCAGGCCTTCCTGGAAGATGTCGACCGAGTCGGAGACGAATCCGGCTTCCTTCGCCCCGACGTCGCTCCAGTGTGCCTTCGCGCCGCTGAAGCCGCGCAGTGTGCCGTCGATGAAGATCGGCATGAAGACGGTGACGTCGTTGAGGTGGCTTCCGCAGACGGTCGAATCGTTGACGATCCAGACATCCTGCTCGGTGAAGGCGTCCTTACCCTTGATCTCGATGACGGCCTGGATGGCGCCGCTGAGGCTTCCAAGGAAGAACGGCAGGCCCGGCGCCTGGCCGAGCAGCTGGCCGTCTTCGTTGTAGATGCCGACCGAGCAGTCCTTGGCTTCGTAGATGATCGGACTGTACGCGGAGCGGTAGAGGTTGCGTCGCATCTGCTCGGCACCCGACATGAAGGCGTGCTGGACGACTTCGACGGTGGCCGGGCTCGGCGCGGTTACGAGGGTGGATTCGGTCATGATGCGTCCGTCCGTTCGAGCAGGAGGTGGCCGGCCGGAACGCGCTTGGCGACCCACCCGGGTGGTACGACGGTTGTCGACGTGGATTCGAGAATGAGTGCGGGCCCGGAGAGCTCGACGACGTCTTCGCGCAGGTAGACGCTCGCGAGTACCGGTTCGCCGTCGAAGTAGACGGTCTGTGAACCGACCGCAACACCCTGGTTCGGGTCTCCCCAGGTTCCGGCGCGCTGGTCGAACGGGCGACCGGCGGTCGAGCGAAGGGCGACGAGTTCGATTCCGGCGCCCGGGCTCGAGTGGCCGTAGCGTCCGTGGTAGGTGTCCTGGAACTCGTCGATGACGGCCGAGAAGTCCCCGCCTTCCTTGACGGCGATCGACATCGAGTACTCCTGTCCGACGTAACGGACGTCGGCAGAGAAATTGATGAACGCCTCGTCGAGCGGGACGCCTTCTTCGGCGAGCATTGCTTCTGCGCGGATGCGGATCTCGGCGAGTGCTCCGTCGAGGTCGCGCTCGGCGTCGGCCTGGCTGCGGAAGAACGAGCGCACAGAGTCGTGCTGGATTCCGCCCTTGAGCATGCCGGCTGCGGAGAACGAACCCGGAAGCGCCGGGATCACGATGCGATCGATCTCGAGCTCGTTGGCGACATCCACCGCGTGAAGTCCGCCGGCACCGCCGAAGAAGCACAGCACGAAGCCGCGTGGGTCGAGTCCGCGTTCGACGGTCAGCTCGCGGATGGCCTCGGCCATGCGGTAGTTGACGATCTGCAGGGACTGCTTGGCGAGTTCGATCTCGTCGATGGACAGCTTCGCTGCGACGTTCGCCATCGCGGTCTGCGCGGCCGCGCCGTCGAGCTGCAGGCTTCCGCCGAGTCGCTGTTCGAGCGGGATGTGGCCGACGACAACGTGCGCGTCGGTGACCGAGGGCTGGGTTCCGCCGCGACCGTAGGATGCGGGACCGGGCACGGCGCCTGCCGACTCCGGGCCGACGCGAAGGCGACCGCTCTCATCCACCGAGATGAGGCTTCCGCCGCCGGCGCCGATCGTGTGGACTTCGATCGACGGGGCGAGAACGGGAAGTTCCTGCATCTCGAACTCTGCCCGCATGCTCGGCTTGCCGTCGCGGATGATGCTGACGTCGAACGAGGTTCCGCCGACATCGGCGGAGATCAGGTTCGCTTCGCCCAGCAGATCGGAGAGCGCCGCGGTTCCGATGACTCCGCCGACCGGGCCGGAGAGCAGCGTTCCCACGGCGTGATCGGCCGCGAGGCGAGCGACCATGACGCCACCGTTGGACTCGTTGATGTAGATCGGAACGCCGAGGCCCGCCTCGACGAGTGCGCCCTCGAGCTGGCTGAGGTAGTTGCGCATGATGGGCGTGATGTACGCGGACATGACGGTCGTCGAGGTGCGCTCGTACTCGCGCCATTCCGGCGCAACCTGGTAGCTCGCGACGATCGCGACGCCCGGGAGCAGTTCTTCGAGGGCCGCGACGACGACTTCTTCGTGCGCGGAGTTGAGGTAGCTGTGCAGCAGGCAGACGGCGACGGCGTCATAGCCACCCGCGCGGATGGCGTCGGCGACGGCGGCGATCGATTCGACATCGACCGGCGTGAGTTCTGCGCCGTCGGCCGCGAGGCGGCCGCCGATCTCGAACGTGGCTGCGCGGTCGAGCAGCGCGGCCGGCTTCTTGTAGTGGAGGTTGTACATGTCGGGGCGGTGACCGCGACCGAGCAGGTAGGTATCGCGGAATCCCTCGGTCGTGACGAGCGCGACGTTCGCACCGCGACGCTCGAGCAGCGCGTTGAGGCCCTGGGTGGTCCCGTGCACGAATACGTCGACGTCGGAAGCCGCGATTCCGGCTTCGTCGAGCGCCTGCATCACTCCGGTGACGAGCAGGGGCGGGGTCGACAGCACTTTGGTGGTGGCGAGCTCACCGCGCTCGTTCTCGAAAACGAGGTCGGTGAATGTGCCGCCAATATCAATGGCTACGCGGTAGCGCACAGGGTGTCCTTTCGGGGGTGGATGGTCACAGTTGGATTCGGTCGAGCTCGTCGGTCAGGCCGAGAAGCTCGAAGCGCTGGAGCGCGATCGGAACGTTGCCGTTCAGCCAGAGGCTGTCGTGGAACGCGCGGAGGTCGAAGTCGGCACCCTGGATGCGGGCGGCGTCGGCGAGAAAGGCGAGGATCTGGTTCTTGCCGACCTGGTAGGTGAGCGCCTGCGCTGGGATTGATGCGAAGTACGACGCCTCGTGCAGTGCCGTCTCGAGGTCCATCGGCACGCGCTCGCTCATGAGCGCTGCCGCCCCGTCGATGCTTTCGCGGCCGGTCGCGAGGCCGACATCGACGAGCACGCGCATGGCGCGAAGGCGAAGGAACGCGTAGATGGCGCTTCGGGTGCCTGGCGCGTCGTCGAACATGCCGGTGCGCAGCATGAGCTCTTCGTTGTAGAACGCGATTCCCTCGTTGGGTCCGGAGTCGTAGTAGCGGCGGCGAAGCAGGGTGGGGTGGCGCCAGGACAGCGCGAGCTGCTGGTAGTGAGCACCCTCGTGGATGATTCCGGCGCGGGGGTCGCGAGCGTTCGCGTCGTAGAAGAACGAGAGGTCGGGCGTCGGGTCGGGCATGTAGCTGATGCCGTCTTCGTCGACGCGGTCGTCGTCGGTGAGGTCGTCGGTGACGCCGAGCCAGCGGATGCTCGCAAGATACGGCGGCATCGCTCCGACCAGGTAGTGGCCGAGGGTGTCCGGCTGGCTGAGGATGTTGTTCGACTCGTAGAAGTCACGAACCGCGAGCTCGTCGAGGCGTTCGCGTTCGACCTGGGCGTCAATCGTCGGCAGCAGGTCGGCTTTGGCGTCGCCGACAATCGCCGCCTCGATGGCGGACAGCCCCTCGGCGCGCTCCAGTTCGCTGAGACCGATGCGCTGGATGTCGTCGATCGTGAGTGGGTTGAGCGCGATGGTGCGGAAGAACGCTTCCATTCCGGCCTCGCCGATCGGCGCCCACGGTTCGGCGTCTGCCGTCGCGAGCCAGTCGCGGTAGGCGACGAGTTCGGCGATCGCGAGTTCGCCCGCTGCGGTGAGCGCGTCGACCTTCGCCGCGGGCACGAACGACGCGAGCGCCGTCACCGATTCGAGAAGAGTCGGTTCGATGTCGGTGAGGGTGCGGATCGTCACGATGCGGAAGTCGTCGACGAGCGAGCCTCCGAGGTTGTCACGGCCCCAGCCGAGTGCAGTCGGCGTGTGCTCGAGCGCCGCGATGATCGCCTCGGTGCGATCGGCGCCAAACGGCGGCGGAGTCAGAAGAAGGTCGAAGTAGACACCGAGGCAGGCGTCGACGTAGAAGCCGGGGTGGGTAGCGTACGTGCGGGCTACGTCGAGCTCGAACTTCACGCGGGCGATTGCTGAGCCGACAAGGGCGTGGTCGACGATTGCGGCGCGGCCCGCCGCGTCGGTGTCAATCGCCGGGATGGTGATCGAGCGCCAGGCGGCATCGAACTCGGTGATCCGCTCGCGGTACGCGGCGACATCCGCCGGGGACCAGGCCGGAAGCCAGTCAGCCGGACGCACGAGGCGCGGGATGTCATCGCTCGTGCGCGGCTGCTGGGCCGAGCGCCAGGCCCAGAACTCGGCGGCGAGGGCTGCGGTCTGCACAGCGCTCTCGGACGTGAGGTCCTTGTCGCCTGATGCGCTGGTAGCTGGTGTGGTCACAGTCTCATATAAACCGAAGTTTGATTCTGCGAGGTAAACCAGTGTTTCGACCTTGTAAACAAAAGGCCTTTTCATCATATGGTTTACGTATGAAAAGCGCTTCTGCGCGTTAGTTCACCGGAAGGAAGAGGTCCTCGTGGCTGTGAACGAGCATCCACTCGCCGTCGCGGCGGCGCCACGCCGTCGATACCTTCGTGATTTCTTCGGGCGCCGCATCGTCGATGTAGCGCGCCTTGAGGATGTGGCGTCCGACCGCGGTGTCACCCCAGACGTCGATGATCGGCTGGAAGCACTCGATGACCTCGAGCTTCGGCTGGTTCGCCGGATCGGGGCGCGCAGCGCGCAGCGCGTTGTATTCGACGAGCCCATCAGCAATTTTCTCGACCAGGACATCCCAGATCGTGACGTCGTGTGCGAGGTGCTTGTCGGTGCGCGAGCGCTCTCCGGTCATGAACCCGGCGTACATCCCCTTCTGCAGGTTCCATACGGCCAGCTGGTCGGCGCTGAATTCGCTCGTGTCGGCGAAGTCGACGATGCTGTCGGGAAAGTCGGTGCGGATGGGGGCTGGCTCGGTCATCGTGGTGTCTCCTCGAAACTAGGTAGTGCGTAGGATCGTAGCCAGCCAATGTTTCAGTTGTGCGACAAACGGGCACATTCACTTTCTAATTGAAAGGTCTGGGTCGCAATTCACGCGACATGCAACTGACATAGTTGGCAAATCGCTCAACTTCGTTTCTCTGCAGTCACTTTGCCCGTCACTTTGCAGTCACTTTGCCCGAAAGGTTCGCCGTGGTCGCCTCCTCCGACTCCCCCGCCGCTCTCTCGTTTACTCCGCGCGGTTCCGGGGCCTGGTCGACCCTCGGTGAGCTGTGGACCGCGGCCGAGCTCGCGAGGGCCGGCTTCTCCTGGATCTGCCTCGACGGCCAGCACGGTCGCTGGAACGACGCGTCGACGCTCACCGCGATCGCGCTCTTCGGCAGCTCTACCCCGACGCTCGTGCGGGTGCGCTCCAACGACGACGGCCTGATCGGCCGGGCACTCGACGCCGGGGCAGCCGGCGTCATCGTGCCGATGGTCTCGAGCGTCGCTGCGGCCGAGGCCGCCGCCGGGGCCGCGCAGTACCCGCCGGCCGGACACCGCAGCTGGGGACCACTCGCCGCCGGCTACGGCCAGCCGATGACCACCGACGCGTCGCCGTTCCTCGCCGTCATGATCGAAACAGCGGATGCCGTTGCCGCGGTCGATGGGATCGCCGCGGTCGCCGGCGTTAACGGCCTGTTCGTCGGCCCGTTCGACCTCGCCCTTGCCCTCGGCACCACCGTTGACGAGCTGCTCGCCGATGGCGTCGTGCTCCGATCGATCGCCGCCGCCGCGCGCACGGCGGGTATCGTCGCCGGCGCATTCGCGGGCACCCCGGAGCGGGGAGCGCTCTTGCGCGACCTGGGCTACGAGTTTCTCGCGGTGACGACCGAAGCGGACCTCATCGGCCGCGGGGCGGCATCCGCCCTAGCCTGACCCCCACCCGACCGCGCCGCGACAGCGCGCCCCTGTGTTATCCGTGCGCCCGTTTGAACGTCCGCACTGGTAACAAACCGCAGCACTGTCCAGCGAAGCGCCGCAGCACCGTCGTTAACGAAGTACGACCCCGCCGAAAGGCGGGGCCGTACTTACGAACTAGCTGGTGCTACTTGGCTTCCTCAGCAGCAGCATCCTCGGCCGGAGCCTCGGTTGCGGCGTCGGTTGCAGTCTCATCGGCTGCGGTCTCGTCGGCTGCGGCTTCCTCGACGGGAGCCTCCTCGACGGGAGCTTCCTCAGCGGCAACCGGAGCTGCTGCAGCGGACTTCTTGGCCGACTTCGGCTTCGGGCTCACGGGCTCGAGAACGAGCTCGATCTGAACCATGGAAGCGTTGTCGCCCTTGCGGAAGCCGAGCTTCGTGATGCGGGTGTATCCGCCCTCACGGTCAGCGACGAGAGGTGCGATCTCCGTGAAGAGCTCGTGTACAACAGCCTTGTCACCGATCTTCGCGAGCACGCGGCGGCGTGCGTGCAGGTCGCCCTGCTTTGCGAAGGTAATGAGCCGCTCGGCGACGGGACGCAGGCGCTTGGCCTTGGTCTCGGTCGTCTTGATGCTCTTGTGGGTGAACAGGGCAGCTGCGAGGTTCGCAAGCATGAGGCGCTCGTGCGCCGGTCCGCCACCGAGGCGCGGTCCCTTAGTTGGTGTAGGCATTGATTTCTCTCGTTGTTGTTCTGATAAACGGGGTCACTAGACCAGTCCGAAGACTAGACCTGGCTGGGCTCTTCGTCGTCGTATCCACCGTAGAAGTGGGCGCCGTCGAATCCGGGAACCGAATCCTTCAGGGAAAGGCCCATCTCGACGAGCTTGTCCTTGACCTCATCGACCGACTTCTGGCCGAAGTTACGGATGTTCATGAGCTGCGTCTCCGACAGGGCGACGAGTTCACTCACGGTGTTGATGCCTTCGCGCTTGAGGCAGTTGTAGCTGCGCACGGAGAGATCGAGGTCTTCGATCGGCATGCTCAGCTCGCTGGAGAGAACGGCGTCAACCGGGGCCGGCCCGATTTCGATTCCCTCAGCAGCGGTGTTGAGCTCGCGAGCGAGACCGAACAGCTCGGTCAGCGTACGACCGGCGGATGCAATTGCATCGCGCGGGCTGATGGCCGGCTTGGTCTCGACGTCGACCACGAGGCGGTCGAAGTCAGTGCGCTCACCGGCGCGAGTTGCCTCGACGCGGTAGGTCACCTTGAGTACGGGCGAGTAGATCGAGTCGACCGGGATCTGGCCGGCTTCGCTGAACTCGCTGCGGTTCTGGGTGGCCGAAACGTAGCCGCGGCCACGCTCGATGGTGAGTTCGAGTTCGAACTTCGCCTTGTCGTTGAGCGTCGCGATGACGAGCTCAGGGTTGTGGATTTCGACACCGGCCGGAGCGGAGATGTCGGCGGCCGTGACCTGGCCCGCACCCTGCTTGCGCAGGTACGCGGTGATCGGCTCGTCGTGCTCGCTCGAGACAACGAGGCCCTTGATGTTCAGGATGACCTCGGTGACGTCTTCCTTCACCCCGGGAACCGTGCTGAACTCGTGCAGCACTCCGTCGATGCGGATGCTGGTGACAGCTGCTCCGGGGATCGACGAGAGCAGGGTGCGACGAAGGGAGTTTCCGAGGGTGTAACCGAAGCCAGGTTCGAGGGGCTCGATCACGAACCGTGAACGGAACTCGGAGATGTTCTCTTCTGCAAGAGTGGGGCGCTGTGCAATAAGCACTGTGGATTCCTTTCGGCAAAGTGTCCGCTATATGACACCTGGGGCGCGACGGGTGGCTGGCCCATCGTTCTATTGAGTTGTTAAGTGGTGAAGCCTGTCGCGCAGGGCGAGACAGTTGCCGCCGGCCGGGCCCATCGACTACTCGATGGGCCAGACCGGCGAATGCAAACTAAACGCGACGGCGCTTGGGCGGGCGGCAACCGTTGTGCGCCTGCGGGGTGACGTCGTTGATCGAGCCGACCTCGAGGCCAGCGGCCTGGAGCGAACGGATCGCGGTCTCGCGACCTGAACCCGGTCCCTTGACGAAGACGTCGACCTTCTTGAGGCCGTGCTCCTGCGCCTGGCGGGCTGCGGACTCTGCCGAGAGCTGTGCGGCGAAGGGGGTCGACTTACGCGATCCCTTGAAGCCGACGGTTCCGGACGAAGCCCAGCTGATTACCGCACCGCTCGGGTCGGTGATGGTCACGATGGTGTTGTTGAACGTCGACTTGATGTGGGCCTGGCCCACGGCGATGTTCTTCTTTTCCTTCTTGCGCGGCTTACGAACCGCGGCTTTCGGTGCTGCCATTATTTTCTCCGAAGTCTAAATATCGATGCTGGCTGAAGTGGCTTTGTCACTGGGAGACCCAGGGACTAGCGCGCCTTCTTCTTGCCGGCTACGGTGCGCTTCGGGCCCTTGCGGGTACGAGCGTTGGTCTTGGTGCGCTGGCCGTGAACGGGCAGGCCGCGACGGTGACGAATACCCTGGTAGCTTCCGATTTCGACCTTGCGGCGGATGTCGGCTGCAACCTCACGACGGAGGTCACCTTCTACCTTGAAGTTCAGCTCGATGTAGTCGCGAAGCGCTACGAGCTGGTCATCGGTGAGATCCTTTACGCGGATCTCGCCGCTGATTGAAGTGTCGGCGAGGGTTTTGAGGGCCCTCGTGCGGCCAACACCGTAGATGTAAGTCAGTGCGACCTCTACGCGCTTGTCGCGCGGGATGTCGACGCCGGCTAGACGTGCCATGGTGGCTTCTCCTGTGAGTGAGTGGAGGTCTGCAGCGGCACCTGTGCATCGGCCTCCAACCGATGGTGTCCCCGCGACATCCGATGGATGCTGCGGTTCTGGCGCTGCTGTTCTTGTTTTTAGTTGTTGCTAGTCCTGCAGGTCGAGCTGATTTCCGAAGAAATTTAGCCCTGGCGCTGCTTGTGACGCGGGTTGGACTTGCAGATAACCATGACGTTGCCGTTGCGACGGATCACCTTGCAGTGATCGCAGATCGGCTTGACGCTGGGGTTGACCTTCATGGTGATTCCTTGTGTTCGCTGTCTTCGTACTCACGGAAATCCCGTGAGCCGTTACTTTCCAGCAATCGCACCCGGTGGCTACACCGGGAACTGGCCTTTCGGCTTACTTGTAGCGGTAAACGATCCGACCGCGGGTCAGGTCGTAAGGGCTCAGCTCTACGATTACGCGGTCCTCAGGAAGGATGCGGATGTAGTGCTGGCGCATCTTGCCCGAGATGTGGGCAAGAACTTTGTGGCCGTTGGTCAGCTCAACGCGGAACATTGCGTTGGGCAGAGCTTCGACTACTGCACCCTCGATTTCGATGACACCGTCTTTTTTGGCCATAGCCTCTTCGTCGCTAAAAGTAGATTGCAGGTCTGCGTGGATTGGAGTGTTTCCTCGAGCCTCCCGAACGGGAAAGTCGAGCCTCTTAACAGAGATGACGGCACGACAAATGTCGGCACGAAACACCAAAGATCAAGCTTAGGTCATTCCCGGGCGTTTCGCCAACCTCGACCGAAGATTCCCGGCGAGTCGCGCGTCAATCCGCGCGCATCGGGAGTAGGTTCGGTGATTCTGCCGAGTTCCCGGGAGGGTTACGGGATCGGGACAGGTACGACGCCGAAGGGTGCGAGCCCGGCGGCTCCCCCGTCTTCGGCGGTGAGCACCCAGATTCCGCCCGGGTGAACAGCGATCGAGTGTTCCCAGTGGGCGGCGACCAGGCCGTCATCCGTCACGATCGTCCAGTCGTCGCCGAGAACGTGGGTCTCGATGGTGCCCATGGTGACCATCGGCTCGATCGCTACGACGAGGCCGGGCTTGATCGCCGGTCCCCGACCGCGCACCCGGTAGTTGAATACCGGCGGTTCTTCGTGCATCTCCCGGCCGATGCCGTGACCGACGAAATCCTCGATGATGCCGTAGTTGCCGGCACTCACGATGACGTCTTCGATCGGGCCGCCGATCTCGTTGAGGTGCTTTGCACTCGCGAGCGCGGCGATGCCGGCCCAAAGCGAGCGCTCGGTTACCGCGGAGATCTTCTCGCGCTCTGCCACAATCTCGGGCCGGGCCGCATCCGGCACCACGACCGTGATCGCCGCGTCGCCGTTCCAGCCACCGAGTTCGGCGCCGCTGTCGATCGAGACGATGTCGCCTGGTTCGAGCGGACGGTCGTTCGGGATGCCGTGGACCACGGCATCGTTGACCGACGCGCAGATCGTGTGCCGGTATCCCGGTTCCTTCATGAAGTTCGGAACGCCACCGGCGTCACGGATGACGCGCTCGGCGATCGCGTCGAGTTCGAGTGTCGTGACACCCGGCTTGATCGCCGCGCGAACCGCCGCGAGGGATGCAGCGGTGGCAAGGCCGGGAGCTACCATCGACCGGAGTTCAGCCGGCGACTTGTAGATCGATGCCTTGCCAACCACTGCAGACCCTTTCTGAAAGAAACGGGCTAGAGCGAAACGGGCGCGATCTCGCGAGCCGTCAACGACTCCGAAATTCGCGTGCTGACGTCGTCGATCTCGCCGAGGCCATCGACCTCGATGAGCAGTCCGCGGTCACGGTAGACCGCGATGAGCGGCATCGTCTCGCGGGCGTAGACGTCCTGGCGGTGGCGGATTGCCTCTTCGGTGTCGTCGGTGCGGCCCTGTTCGAGGGCGCGCTTGCGCAGTCGGGTGACAACTTCTTCTTTGTCAGCGACGAGCTGGATGACGGCGTCGAGGCTCTGGCCACGCTGCGACAACAGTTCGTCGAGGTACGTGACCTGGGCGAGCGTGCGCGGGTACCCGTCGAGAAGGAAGCCGTCGAGGGCATCCGTCTCGCTGAGCCGGGAAAGCACCAGTTCGTTGGTCAGGTCGTCGGTGACGTAGTCGCCGGCGTCGATGATCGCCTTGACCTGGATTCCGAGCGGGGTCTGCGTCTTGATGTTGTGACGGAAGATGTCACCCGTGGCGATTGCCGGGATGCCATAGGCGTCACTCAGCCGAGCAGCCTGCGTACCCTTACCGGAACCGGGAGGTCCGACGATAAGCAGCCGGGTCAACGGAGCAGACCCTCATAGTGCCGCTGCTGGAGCTGCGAGTCGATCTGCTTGACCGTCTCGAGACCAACACCGACGATGATCAGGATGCTTGCACCACCGAACGGGAAGTTTCCGTTCGCGCCGACCAGGCCGAGGGCGATCAGCGGGATGAGCGCGATCAGGCCGAGGTAGAGCGAACCCGGAAGGGTAACGCGGGTCAGCACGTAGTCGAGGTACTCAGCGGTCGGGCGACCGGCACGAATACCGGGCACGAATCCGCCGTACTTCTTCATGTTGTCGGCGACCTCTTCAGGGTTGAAGGTGATCGCGACATAGAAGTAGGTGAATCCGACGATGAGCAGGAAGTACACCAGCATGTACAGCGGGTGGTCTCCGGAGGTCAGGTAGTTCGAGATCCAGGTGACCCACGGAGCCGCAACGCCGTCTGCCGGGGTCGAGAACTGCGCGATGAGCGCGGGCAGGTACAGCAGCGACGACGCGAAGATGACGGGCACAACGCCGGCCATGTTGACCTTGATCGGAATGTACGTGTTGTTTCCACCGTAGGTGCGGCGTCCGACCATCCGCTTGGCGTACTGCACAGGGATTCGCCGCTGTGATTGCTCGACGAACACGACCGCGGCCATGATCAGGATTCCGACGCCGATGACGGCGATGAAGATCTCCCAGCCCTTGGTGACCTGGATGGTCCAGAGGGCGTTCGGGAACTGCGCGGCGATCGACGTGAAGATGAGCAGCGACATACCGTTGCCGATACCGCGCTCGGTGATGAGCTCACCCATCCACATGATGAGGCCGGTTCCGGCGGTCATGGTGATGACCATGAGCATGATCTCGTACCAGGCGTTGGCGCTGACGAGTTCAGAACAGCCGGCGACTCCGGTGTTCGACGGGAACAGTGCGCCGCTGCGAGCAACGGTGATGAGGGTCGTCGACTGCAGGACACCCAGTGCGATGGTGAGGTAACGCGTGTACTGCGTGAGCTTGGCCTGGCCGGTCTGGCCTTCCTTGTACAGCGCGTCGAAGTGTGGGATGACCACGCGCAGCAGCTGCACGATGATCGAGGAGGTGATGTACGGCATGATGCCCAGCGCGAAGACAGAGAGCTGAAGCAGCGCCCCTCCGCTGAAGAGGTTGACCATTTCGTACAGTCCGGAGGCACCGGCGTTGCCGGCGAGACATGCTTGCACGTTCTCGAAGATCACGAACGGCGCGGGGATGAAAGATCCGAGCCTGAACAGCGCGACGATGCCGAGCGTGAAGCCGATCTTCCTGCGAAGGTCAGGCGTGCGGAAAATCCGCGCGACGGCTCTGAACACAAGTCCTCCAGGTTATTTGTAGTGGTGAGGTGAGGCGGAGCTCCCATTGCTGGGAGCCCCGCCCTCACTCACGTTTTTGTCGCTGAGCGACCAACGCGTAGCTATCGCTACAGCGCAGACTTACTTTACAGAACCACCAGCGGCAACGATCTTCTGCTCTGCTGAGCTGGAGACCTTATCGACGGCAACGTTCAGCTTAACCGCAATGTCACCATCGCCGAGAACCTTGACCTTTTCGTTCTTGCGAACGGCGCCCTTTGCGACGAGGTCAGCGATCGTGACGTCTCCACCCTTGGGGTAGAGGTCAGCGAGCTTCTCGAGGTTGACGACCTGGTACTCGACGCGGAACGGGTTCTTGAACCCGCGCAGCTTCGGCGTACGCATGACGAAGTTGATGTTTCCACCCTCAAAGCCGACGCGCATGTTGTAACGAGCCTTCGTACCCTTGGTACCGCGACCTGCCGTCTTACCCTTGGAACCTTCACCGCGTCCAACGCGGGTCTTGTCCTTCTTGGCGCCGGCGGCCGGGCGAAGGTGGTGAACCTTCAGGACCTGGGGACGTGCCTCGACCTCGGCCGCGGGGGCCTTCTTGGCAGGAGCAGCCTTGGTGGCGGGCTTCTTGGCGGCCGGAGCTGCCTCGGTGGTCTCGGCCTTTACTGCAGCTGCCTTGGGAGCAGCCTTCGCGGCGGGGGCCTTCTCAGCTGCAGCCTTGGCCGGAGCCTTGTCAGCAGCAGCCTTCGGAGCAGCCTTTGCGGCAGGCGCCTTGTCAGCAGCGGCCTTGGCCGGTGCCTTCTTGGCGGCCGGCTTCTCAGCGGCATCCTTCTTCGGAGCTGCAGCCTTAGTTGCAGCCTTGGGGGCAGCAGCCTTCGCTGCTGGAGCCTTGGCGGCTTCCTTTTCTTCAGCCATTAGTCAATCTCCTCGACCTTGACGAGGTGAGCAACCGTGTTGACGTAACCACGGTTCTGCTTGTTGTCCTCGCGAACCGTGACGTCACCGATGCGGTGAAGCCCGAGGCTCCGCAGGGTGTCGCGCTGGTTCTGCTTTTCACTAATTTTGGACTTGATCTGGGTTACCTTCAGGCGAGCCATCAGACACCTGCCTTAGCTTCTGCCTGTGCACGCAGGAGACGCGCGGGGGCGACTTCCTCGACCGTGAGGCCACGACGTGCGGCAACCGCAGACGGGTCCTCGAGCTGCTTGAGGGCAGCAACGGTGGCGTGCACGATGTTGATCGTGTTGGACGAACCGAGCGACTTGCTCAGAACGTCGTGGATGCCTGCGCACTCGAGTACGGCGCGAACCGGACCACCGGCGATAACACCGGTACCAGCGGATGCCGGACGAAGAAGAACGACGCCGGCTGCGGCCTCACCCTGCACGGGGTGCGGGATGGTTGCTCCGACGCGGGGAACGCGGAAGAAGTTCTTCTTCGCTTCCTCGACGCCCTTGGAGATGGCGGTGGGAACTTCGCGTGCCTTGCCGTAGCCAACACCGACGAGTCCGTTACCGTCACCGACGACGACGAGTGCGGTGAAGCTGAAGCGACGACCACCCTTGACGACCTTGGAGACGCGGTTGATGGTGACAACCTTCTCCAGGAACTGGCTCTTCTCCGCGTCGCGGCTGTTGCCACGGTCGCGGTTCGGGTTGCGCTCGCGACCGCCACGACGGGCTTCACGGGGCTCGCCCGTGACGTCGGTGGCAGGTGCGTCGACAACAGCGGCGGATGCAACAGCTTCCGCCGTAACAGCAGCAGGTGCTTCGGTTACTTCTGCAGCCACAACTGGCTCCTTAGATACATCGCTCACAGGTTCAATCCACCCTCTCGAGCTCCATCGGCGATTGCAGCGACGCGTCCCGCGTACTTGCTGCCGCCACGGTCAAATACAACGGCTTCGACGCCGGCGGCCTTGGCACGCTCTGCGACGAGTTCGCCGACCTTGCGGGCCTTGGCGGTCTTGTCACCGTCGAAGGTACGCATGTCAGCCTCGAGGGTCGATGCCGATGCGAGGGTGAAACCCTTGCTGTCATCGACGACCTGGACGAATACGTGGCGGGCGCTACGCGTGACAACGAGGCGCGGACGCAGCTCGGTGCCCACAACCTTCTTGCGAAGACGCGTGTGTCGACGAGCCTTGGCGGCCGACTTGCTCTTGCCTCTAGTTCCGAGACCCATGATTACTTACCACTCTTTCCGGCCTTGCGGCGGACTACCTCGCCTGCGTAACGCACGCCCTTGCCCTTGTAGGGCTCTGGCTTGCGCAACTTACGAATGTTGGCCGCGACTTCGCCGACAGCCTGCTTGTCGATTCCAACGACCGTGACCTTGGTGTTGCCCTCGACCGTGAAGCTGATGCCCGCGGGCGGGTCAACCGTGATCGAGTGCGAGAAGCCGAGTGCGAACTCGAGCGATGCACCCTTGGCTGCGACGCGGAAACCGGTTCCGACGATCTCGAGGCCCTTGGTGTATCCGTCGGTCACACCGGTGATCTGGTTGGAGATCAGCGTGCGGGTGAGGCCGTGGAGCGAACGCGATTCGCGCTCGTCGTCCGGACGAGTGACCAGAACCTGGCCATCCTCGATCTTGGCTTCAATGGGGGACTTCACGACGAGCGACAGCTCGCCCTTCGGGCCCTTGACCGTGACCTGCTGGCCATCGATCTTGACGTCGACCCCGGCAGGGATCGAGATGGGGAGTCTTCCAATACGTGACATGACTGGTTACCACACGTAGGCGAGGACTTCCCCACCCACGCCCTTCTTGGAAGCCTGGCGGTCCGTGAGGAGCCCCGAGGAGGTTGACAGGATGGCGACGCCGAGTCCACCGAGAACCTTGGGGATCTCCGTCGACTTTGCGTATACGCGAAGTCCGGGCTTCGAAACGCGCTTGATGCCCACGATGGAGCGCTCACGGTTCGGGCCGTACTTCAGGTCGATCGTCAGCGTCTGTCCGACGCGGGCTTCCTCGATCTTCCAGCCGGCGATGAAGCCCTCGGCCTTCAGGATCTCGGCAATGTGGGACTTGAGCTTGCTACTCGGGAGCGACACGGTTTCGTGGTACGCCGAGTTAGCGTTGCGCAGTCTGGTCAGCAGATCTGCGACCGGATCTGTCATTGTCATGTGTTGTTATTCCATATCTCGTCTGGTTTCGGCATCCGTTACACGAAGGCCGACCTGTGCGATCGGTGGTGCTTGAATTGTGCAAAAGCGGAACGTTGCCCTTTCGGGCAACGTTCCATCTTAGCCGTAGGTTTTACCCCCACGGCGTAAGAGACTTTTTAGTTCTGCTCCGCCGTGCGGAACGGGAAGCCCAGCGCCTTGAGCAGCGCGCGGCCTTCCTCGTTGTTCTTGGCGGTGGTGACGATGGTGATATCGAAACCGCGAACGCGGTCGATCTTGTCCTGGTCGATTTCGTGGAACATCGACTGCTCGGTCAGACCGAAGGTGTAGTTGCCGTTTCCGTCGAACTGCTTGTCGCTCAGTCCGCGGAAGTCGCGGATGCGCGGCAGCGCGAGGTTGATCAGGCGGTCGAGGAACTCCCACGCACGGTCGCCGCGGAGGGTGACGTGTGCGCCGATGGCCTGGCCTTCGCGCAGCTTGAACTGAGCGATCGACTTGCGGGCCAGCGTGACCTGGGGCTTCTGGCCGGTGATCGCGACGAGGTCCTTGATGGCACCGTCGATGATCTTTCCGTCGCGGGCTGCTTCACCGACACCGGTGTTCACAACAACCTTGACCAGTCCGGGGATCTGGTGAACGTTGGTGAAACCGAAGTCCTTCTTCAGCTGCGTGGAGATCTCGTTGCGGTACTTGACCTTGAGAGCCGGCTGGGTCTTCTCAGCCGTGGTTGCAGTGTCAGTCATTAGAGGTCCTTACCGCTCTTCTTCGCGTAGCGGACGCGGACGGTGCGCTTGACGCCGTTCTTCTCCACTACTTCAGTGCGGAAGCCGACGCGAGTGGGCTTCTTGGTCTCGGGGTCGACGAGAGCCACGTTGGAAACGTGAATGGGCGCTTCCATGGTCTCGATGCCGCCGGTCTTGGTGCCGCGCTGGGTCTGGCCGACGCGAACGTGCTTGGTGACGAAGTTGACACCCTCCACGACCACGCGGTTGCGCTCAGTGAGCACCTCGATGACGCGACCCTGCTTGCCGCGGCTTCCGCCACGGGCCTGGGTCTTGCCGGTGATGACCTGAACCAGGTCACCCTTCTTGATGTTCGCCATGATTAAATGACCTCCGGTGCCAGCGAGATGATCTTCATGAACTTCTTCTCGCGAAGCTCACGACCAACCGGTCCGAAGATGCGGGTACCGCGGGGGTCTCCGTCAGCCTTCAGGATCACTGCGGCGTTCTCGTCAAACTTGATGTAGGAGCCGTCGGGACGGCGGGTCTGCTTGTTCACGCGAACGATGACCGCCTTGACGACGTCACCCTTCTTGACGTTGCCACCGGGGATTGCGTCCTTGACGGTCGCAACGATGACGTCGCCCAGGCCGGCGTAACGACGGCCGGAGCCACCGAGAACGCGGATCGTGAGCAGAACCTTGGCGCCGGTGTTGTCGGCGACCTTGACTCTGGATTCCTGCTGAAGCATTTACTTAGCCTTCTCTACGATTTCGACGAGGCGCCAGCGCTTCGTGGCGCTGAGCGGGCGGGTCTCGCTGATGAGAACCGAGTCGCCAACGGCGGCCGAGTTCGTCTCATCGTGAGCCTTGACCTTGGAGGTACGGCGGATGACCTTGCCGTACAACGGGTGCTTTACGCGGTCTTCGACCTCAACGACGATGGTCTTGTCCATCTTGTCGCTGGTGACTACTCCACGACGGGTCTTGCGGTAACCGCGAGCGAGCTCGGCAGTCTCGACCACGGGGGTCTTTTCTTCGGCTTTAGCCATGACTATGCCTCCTTCGTCTCTTCGGTGACCTCAGCCGCAGGCTCAGCTGCAGCATCCGTCTTCTTGGTCTTCTTCGTTGCGGCCTTCGCAGGCGCAGCCTCGACGGCAACGGGCGTGGCCCGAATACCCAGCTCGCGCTCACGGAGAACCGTGTAGATGCGGGCGATGTCGCGCTTCACGGCGCGCAGGCGGCCGTGGCTCTCGAGCTGGCCGGTGGCCGACTGGAAGCGCAGGTTGAACAGCTCTTCCTTGGCCTTCTTCAGCTCGTCTACGAGTTGCGTGTCTTCAAAAGTGTCGAGCTCGGTTGGTGCGAGCTCCTTGGATCCGATCGCCATTATGCGTCGCCCTCCTCGCGCTTGATGATGCGTGCCTTGAGAGGCAGTTTGTGAATGGCGCGAGTCATCGCTTCGCGAGCAACTTCCTCGCTGACGCCGCTGAGCTCGAAGAGCACGCGACCCGGCTTGACGTTGGCAATCCACCACTCGGGCGAACCCTTACCGGAACCCATGCGGGTTTCGGCCGGCTTCTTGGTCAGCGGGCGGTCGGGGTAGATGTTGATCCACACCTTTCCGCCGCGCTTGATGTGACGCGTCATGGCGATACGAGCGGACTCGATCTGGCGGTTGGTGACATACGCGGGCGTGAGAGCCTGGATGCCGAACTCGCCGAACGAAACCTTCGTACCACCGGTCGCGTGGCCACTACGGCCGGGGTGGTGCTGCTTGCGGTGCTTGACCTTGCGTGGAATCAACATGGTTACGCCTCAACTCCTGCTGGTGCCGCCGCTGCCGGAGCCTCTGCACGGGGTGCGGAGTTACGGGGCGCGCGGTTGTCGCGGCGGTCTCCGCCACGGTCGTCGCGACGCTCGGGGCGGGTCGACTTCTGGTTGGCCTGCTCGCGAGCAAGCTCCTTGTTGGTGATGTCACCCTTGTAGATCCAGACCTTCACGCCGATACGGCCGAAGGTGGTCTTGGCCTCGTAGAAGCCGTAGTCGATGTTCGCGCGAAGCGTGTGCAGCGGCACGCGGCCTTCGCGGTAGAACTCCGAACGGCTCATCTCGGCGCCACCCAGACGACCGCTGACCTGGATGCGGACACCCTTGACGGTCGACGTGCGCTGAGCACCCTGCATGCCCTTGCGCATCGCGCGGCGGAAGGCCACACGTGCGGTGAGCTGCTCGGCGATTCCCTGGGCAACAAGCTGGGCTTCTGCTTCGGGGTTCTTCACCTCGAGGATGTTGAGCTGGATCTGCTTGCCCGAGAGCTTCTCGAGGTCGGTGCGGATGCGCTCGGCCTCGGCGCCGCGGCGGCCGATCACGATGCCCGGGCGGGCGGTGTGAATGTCGACGCGAACGCGGTCACGGGTGCGCTCGATCTCGATACGGGCTACGCCCGCACGGTCGAGGCTCGTCTTGAGCAGGTTGCGGATCTTGATGTCCTCGGCGACGTAGTCGCTGTAACGCTGTCCGACCTTGGTGCTGTCAGAGAACCAACGCGACACGTGGTCGGTGGTGATTCCCAGACGGAAGCCGTAAGGATTTACTTTCTGGCCCATTACTTCTTTCCTTCATCCGGGGTGGTCAGGACGATCGTGATGTGGCTGGTGCGCTTCAGGATCTGGAAGGCGCGGCCCTGTGCACGCGGCTGGAACCGCTTCAGGGTCGTTCCCTCGTCAACGAAGGCCTCGGAGACGAACAGGTCCTGCTCGTCGAGGAAGGTGTTCGCCGCATCTGCCTTGACTCGTGCGTTGGCCATTGCCGAGGCAACGAGCTTGTACACGGGCTCGCTCGCACCCTGGGGTGCGAACTTCAGGATTGCCAGTGCTTCGGCTGCCTGCTTGCCACGGATGAGGTTGACAACACGACGAGCCTTCGTGGCGGTTACGCGAATGTGCTTCACGCGAGCGATGGACTTGACCATTAGCGGCGGCGTCCCTTCTTGTCGTCCTTCACGTGTCCACGGAAGGTGCGGGTGGGCGAGAACTCGCCGAGCTTGTGGCCCACCATGGATTCGGTGACGAACACCGGGATGTGCTTGCGGCCGTCGTGCACCGCAATGGTGTGACCGAGCATGATCGGGATGATCATCGAGCGGCGCGACCAGGTCTTGATTACGTTCTTGCTTCCGGCCTCATTGGCGACAACTACCTTGCGAAGCAGGTGGTCATCGACGAAGGGGCCCTTCTTCAGACTGCGTGGCATCTTCTACAACTCCTACTTGCGCTTCTTGCCGACATTGCGGCGACGAACGATGAGCTTGTCGGACGGGAGGTTGCGCTTACGCGTGCGACCTTCCTTCTGGCCCCAAGGGGTAACGGGGTGACGTCCACCGGACGTCTTACCCTCACCACCACCGTGTGGGTGGTCAACCGGGTTCATGGCTACACCACGAACGGTCGGGCGTACGCCTTTCCAGCGCATGCGGCCGGCCTTACCCCAGTTGATGTTCGACTGCTCGGCGTTGCCGACCTCGCCGATCGTGGCGCGGTTGCGCACGTCGACGTTGCGGATTTCACCCGACGGCAGACGGAGCTGCGCGTAGGGGCCGTCCTTGGCGACGAGACGAACGGATGCACCGGCGGAGCGGGCCATCTTGGCGCCGCCGCCCGGGCGGAGCTCGATCGCGTGGATAACGGTTCCGACCGGGATGTTCTTCAGCGGAAGGTTGTTACCCGGCTTGATGTCGGCAGAGGGGCCCGACTCGATGATGTCGCCCTGGTTGAGCTTGTTCGGAGCGATGATGTAGCGCTTCGTGCCGTCGACGAAGTGCAGCAGCGCGATGCGCGCCGTGCGGTTCGGGTCGTACTCGATCTCGGCGACGCGGGCGTTGATGCCGTCCTTGTCGTTGCGCTTGAAGTCGATGACGCGGTACTGGCGCTTGTGGCCACCACCGATGTGACGGGTGGTGATGCGGCCGGCGTTGTTACGACCACCGGTCTTGGGCAGGGGACGAAGCAGCGACTTCTCGGGCGTCGACCTGGTGATCTCGGCGAAGTCGGCGACGGACGAACCGCGACGACCCGGGGTAGTGGGCTTGTACTTGCGAATAGCCATGAGTTTCTCCTCGTTCCCTAGCCGACAGCCGTGAAGATGTCGATGGAACCGGACTTCAGGGTCACAATGGCACGCTTGGTGTCCTTGCGCTTTCCGAGTCCGAACTTGGTGCGGCGGGTCTTGCCCGTGCGGTTCAGGGTGTTGACCGAAGCGACCTTGACGTTGAAGATCTTCTCGATAGCGAGCTTGATCTCGGTCTTGTTCGCGCGGGGGTCAACGACGAAGGTGTACTTGCCGTCATCGATCAGGCTGTAGCTCTTCTCAGAGACAACAGGCGAGATCACGATGTCGCGAGGATCCTTTTGCGTGGCGGTCATGCGCTGACCTCTTCCTTGGACTTGTTGTTGAAAGCGACGAACGCGTTGAACGCACCTTCGGTGAAGATGATGTCGTCGGAAACGACGACGTCGTACGCGTTGAGCTGGTCGTAAGGGAGTACGTGAACGGCCGGGATGTTGCGGACGCTCTTGTAGCTCAGCTCGTCGTCACGCTCGAGAACGATGAGAACGTGCTTGGCGGGCGCGATGGTCGCGAGCAGGCTCACGATCGCCTTGGTCGAGGGAGTCTGGCCAACCGACAGCGAGTCGATGACGTGGATACGCTCGCCGCGGGCGCGGTCGGAGAGGGCGCCGCGCAGTGCTGCCGCGATCATCTTCTTCGGGGTGCGCTGCGAGTAGTCGCGGGGGTGGGGTCCGTGAACGATGCCACCACCCTTCATCTGGGGTGCGCGGATCGAGCCCTGACGAGCGCGACCGGTTCCCTTCTGCTTGAACGGCTTGCGCCCTGCACCCGAAACTTCGCCGCGGCGAAGAGTGTTGTGCGTACCCTGGCGAGCCGCTGCGCGCTGCGCGACGACGACCTGGTGGATGAGCGGAACGTTGGTCTGGACGTCGAACGTTTCGGCGGGAAGGTCGACCGAGCCGACCTTCTTTCCGCTGGAGTCGATGACGTCGAGCGTGGCTACGCCAGCTGTTTCTGCCATGGAACTACGCTCCCTTCACTGCGTTGCGGACGAATACGAGACGGCCCTTGGCGCCGGGAACGGCACCCTTGACCAGGATGAGGCCCTT
>Ga0247815_10000168_pt1 | contig 50488 bp, 85 predicted proteins | sample UWRJL194509B1_FD_181014 | JGI IMG/M metagenome (GOLD analysis project Ga0247815, IMG submission 181014) | Plant litter microbial communities from Arlington Agricultural Research Station in Wisconsin, United States - UWRJ-L194-509B-1 | ecosystem: Environmental > Terrestrial > Plant litter >... | reverse complement strand
AGTCTGACATGTTGCTATTGCTGCATTTGGCTGATCACAGACTTGCCCACGGAGATACCTACCACAAATCTTGCCTGCGGCGTGAAATGGTGGAAATGTTTCGAAAGTGTGCCGGATGCCTGCCGGGAGATTACACAGGCCAATCCGACGCCTCCCCTGTACCACCACCCACCCCTGAAGCCGTAGACCTTCAGAAGCTGACGGACGAAATCAACCGCGCTATTCAGCCTTTTGTTTCAGGCGCAGCGAGAAGGCCCGCGTCCGAAGCCGCTACCGCCGTAGCCCTGCGCTACATCAACCCAAAACCTTAAACCCTATAAGTGATAAAGAATATGACACAGGAGCGAATACTTTGCGCGGCTATTCATTACCCCGAATATGATTACGGTAGCGAATGCTGCACGAACGTAAAGGGCCTTGTACTCACGGGGTTCAGGCACTGCGATATTGTCTCCCTGTGCTACAACCTACTGAATAAAACGCAGGGCAAAATGCAGCCGTCAAAACAAGGCTTTCTCACATCAAATGAAAGGTTTGTTGACAGATACGAGGCGCGGCAAATCGCTTTAGATGCGGGGCAGTGTAACGAGAAGAATGTGCCCTATCAGCTTTACTCCGAAGACCTTTATTAGCCATGAGCCACCCAACACAGACAGCCTTCATGGAAGATTGGCGTAACCGCATCCCCAAAGAGATCTTGCAGCAGGACGCGGAGTATTACAAACTGCAAGACAGGTGGAACGCAGAGAAGGAAGCGCAGACGAAGCTCGATGTTGCCAAGAACAGCGCGATCAGTTTTGCGTTAGCAGATGTTGCGTGGGCAGCAATCTTGACGCAGCTTCAAGAGTCAGGATGGCAAGACAGTACGATTGCTGATCTGATGAATGATTTCACCCTCACCCGAAAGAATCAATAACCCTTATAAGAGATATGCTACTATTCAATAAACCTGAAAGCGCAAAGGAGCGCAGCAAAACGCCTGAACTTTCATTGCAAGCGGAGAATAACGCAGTGGACATTTTGAACCGCTGTTTATTCAACAGTTATAAGATCGAAACCGGTTCAAATGAACACAGCCTATTGCAGCAGTTTATCTATCACTATGAAAACCTTTGCCACTACCACGCATGCACAGTGGGATTGTGGGCTACGGAATTCCCAGAACAGGTGATCGACCCAAACAATACACTGTTCCCAATTAAGTAGCCATGCTCACAGAGATAACAGAAGAAGCCCTGAACGCAGAAGCCTTAGCATTGTTCCCTGATTTAGCCGGAAGTACCGGAGCGCATGTAAGGCGTGGTGTATGGAAAGCCGGAGTAAGGAGAGGCATTGAACTTGCCACAAAACCGAATCCTATTGACGCGGCACTAATCGACAAATACCCTAACCAAATAAATAAATACGTTGATAACTCCTTTTAAAAATGAAAACAATAATGTCAATAGCAATCTACTTTTGCTTTGCCGGGGTGTTGCTGTCGTTGATCGGTCTTTGTGACAAAACGAAACCCATTATGCTTAAATTTTTGGATTTTAATCTATTCGCCTCATGTTCTACTTTCATTGTTCTATTAGGAATATCTATCTCAAAGAATTGGCGTAACAATAAATAATCTACCTTTGAATCCAATGGACGGAGACGCATAAACAATGGCAGACAACGCAGCAGCAGTAAAGGTGCATCATGTGCAGCAGCTTATTGACCTACTAGGTGGTGCTACTACACTAACGTCTGCCCTTGCCTCAATAACAGCAATCAGGGACGCGGCATACACATTCCCCTGCCCTGATTGCTCTAAGACCGGCATGGCGCCAGCATCAAAGTACGGCCCTGATCCATCAGACGGAACCCAGGTAACGTGCCCAACATGCTTAGGTGAAGGGAAGACAGCAGTTCAGCTAGTCCCCGTCATAACAGGATATACAGAATATTTCCCATAAATTAACCGGCGGGATTGAAAAAGAAGACCGCCACAAAAACAAATAAAGGGTTGCGTTAAGAGCGTAAAACTTTGAGAGTAAGATTATGGCGGTTGAATCAAAAGGCAAAAAGCCAGGGTTTTATTTACCAGATGGAGAGTATGATGTTTGGGCTATCAAGTCATGCCTTAACCCGGATTTTGCTAAGGAGAAAGACCTATGCGATTTCATTGAACACAACATTGAAGAATTTTGCGCATCCTGTTTAGGGGTAGAGTATGGTCAGCACTTCCGCGAATATGGTCTAAAACAGGCTCGGCGCACGAAAGGGAGCAAAAGGATTGATTTTCTCATTGTTTCTAAATCCGGGGAGCGTATCGGCGTTGAATGCAAGAACCCAACATACGAATCCGAACTGCAAGGCGCAATAGGTCAGTGTCTTTCGTACATGACAATATTTGGGATCAGCGGGAAACCTATTGACAGGATCGCTATTGTAACGACCAAAATGGATTGGTCTACCCCGTTTACCATTGATAAATTCAACCTGCCAATATCGCTTATTGGTATGGACAAGTCGAAGTTTATTGGGTTCAAAAACGGGACAGCTAAAGGCGATTACCGTATTTCGCAATAATATGCAGGAAAATAAAGAGACATACATTTCTTTTATTCTTGCCGAATTAGAGAAAGGCACCGAGCGTGGCAAGGTTTTGGCAAAGGCTGGCAAAAAATGGCAAATATCAGTTCGGTCATTTGACAGGTTGTGGAAAGTAGCCAAAGAGCGCCACATCGATACGCAAAAAGCAGCCCAAACCGCAATGGCTAACCAATCCATTGACGCCGCGGTAAAGAGGCAGGGAGGGGCCATAATGAGCAAAGAGCGGAGAATGCAAATCGCTACAGCAATAGCAGAGGATTTGGCGGAGCAAACAAGCGACCGTCTTAAAGCTATGGATTACCTCAGCAAGATAGAGGGAGATTACGCGGCGATAAAACAAGATCATTCTGGCAGTATCGATCTTTCCGCGTGGCTGGCCGCTAATAGCACAAAGGCATAAATGGGTGGGCTTATTAAGGTAAACCCAAAGTACGAACGCCTTTATACAGAGGGAGAAAAGTTTGTCTTTCTTATCACGGGCGGCAGGGGGTCTGCGAAATCTTTCAATACGTCAACGTTCATAGAGCGCCTTTCATTCCAGAAGGGGCATAAGATTCTGTTCAGCCGTTACACAATGACGGCTGCAACACTTTCGGTCATCCCGGAGTTCAAACAAAAGATCGACATGGACGGCTTCGCTGATAAGTTCCATGTGGTGAAGGCTGACATTATCAACAAGTTCAGCGGTAGCGAGATAATTTTCCGTGGCATTAAAACTTCATCCGGCAATCAAACAGCTAATCTAAAGTCAATCCAGGGGCTTACAACGTTTGTAGGCGATGAGTTGGAGGAATGGCAATCAGAGGAAGACTTTGATACGCTTGTGCTGTCCATCCGTCAGAAGGGGATAAAGAATCGGGTAATCCTGATTATGAACCCAACTAACGCGCAGCACTTCATCTACAAGAAGTATATCAAAGACACGCATCGGGTTGAAATAATAGACGGCGTTCCTGTGCAGATTAGCACTCACCCTGACGTGCTGCACATTCACACGACCTACTTAGACAATCTGGAATACCTGTCCACAGAGTTTCTTAATGAAGTGGCGCGAGTAAAAGCCACTAACTTAAAGAAGTACGCTTACAAGATTATCGGCGCATGGCAGGATAAGAATGAGGAAGACGCGCTGTGGACTGATCGTACAATCAATCTTTATCGCGTTGCTGTAGCGCCGCCATTAAAGCGCATTGTCATTGCCATTGATCCTGCTGTTACAGCCAAAGAAGATAGTGATGAAACAGGATTGATTGCAGTAGGTATAGGTGCATTAGATAACCATCTATACGTGCTGGAAGATCAAACCGGACGCTATACCCCCGCACAATGGGCAGCTAAGGGGATTGACATGTTCCGGCGCTGGAAGGCTGACCGAATAGTAGGGGAAGTCAACAATGGAGGCGATCTAATTGAGATGGCTATTCGCACGGTGCCGGGAGGCGCAAATGTTCCTTACCGTGGCGTACACGCAACGCGGGATAAATACACTCGTGCTGAGCCTGTGGCGGCTTTATACGAAGTCGCAAAGGCGCATCATGTGGGCATGTTGCCTGAATTAGAGTACGAAATGACCACATGGGAGGGCAAGAAAGGCGAACCATCCCCGAATAGAATTGATGCCCTTGTATGGGGTGCGGCTGAATTGTTCCCCGAACTTACACGCAATAAGACTAATTCAGGTTGGGCCGCTAACTTTGGTTAAAATACTAATTGATGCTTTTATCATTCTTTACAGAAAACATTTCAAAGCCTTCCGTACTTATCCCGGCTATCCGTGCTGAATGGAAGACCTACTATGAGATAAAAGCATTTAGGGAATACTACCCTGAATTCCACAAGGTTCTTAACCCTGCCCACAGGCCGGATAAGACCATATTTAAACCGTCCGGGCAAAAGGATAGCAATGGGAATGATATTACCAACCAGTCATTGCAGCCCGTCACTCGCATACCCATCCCGCTGCAAAAGCTCATTGTAAGCCGCCTAGTGGCTTTTACTACGGGCGGTGGGGTGAATCTATCAGCACAGTTCGATGAGGCCACACAAAAGCCGCAGGAAGAACTTTACGCGCTTGTTCAGAATGTCCTAACCAGAAACAAAGAGCCATACAAGAACGCAAACATTTGTCGCCGGTTGGTGAGCGAGACAGAGTGCGCAGAGATTTGGTACAGCAAGAAGTATGAAGACGGCACGGTAGAGCTTAGGTGCAATATTTACAGCCCTTCCGATGGATACAAGCTAATGCCTGTATGGGATGAGAACCGGGATATGATTGCCTTCGCTATTGAATGGGAGGATTCAAAGACCCGATACGCAAATCTTTATACCAAAGACCTTTTGCAGCGCCTTAAAGACACTGGCAATGGTTGGGAATTGATGAGCGAAGAGAAGTTGATTTATGGCAAAATACCGATCATTTACTACGGCGTAGACCAAAGCGCATGGCAGGATGTCCAACCGATGATTGAACGCCTGGAAACAATCATCTCCAATTTCGGCGACACCAATGATTATTTTGGATCCCCGATGATGTTTGTGACCGGCAATATAATGGGGCTGGCAGCAAAGGGGGAATCAGGTAAGGTATTGGAAGGCGAACAAGGCTCAAGCGTTCAGTATGTCACATGGCAGGGAGCCCCGGAAGCTATTCGTTTGGAGATAGAAACCCTGCTGGACTACATCTACACCATGACACAGACGCCTAACATATCCTTTAAGGAAATGAAGGGCTTAGGAGGCATTTCCGGCGTGGCTTATGACCGAATCCTGATAGATGCCCATCTAAAGGCAAAAGACCTTCAAATGGGCGCGTATGGAGAAGGGATACAGCGCCGGCTTAACTTTCTTGTATCTGCGTTGTCGGAGATCACCCCAACACTTTCCGCCGCGAAGGATTTGGAGATTACGCCGGTATTCAGCATCTTCAAAATCGATGATGAAGCAGAGCGTATTGACAACGCAATGAAAGCCAACGGCGGGAAACCTGTCATCTCTCACCGTGAAAGTGTGGCTCAAGCTGGACTAACGGAAGATTCGCAGCAAACGTATGACTTGATTGTAGAGGAAGAGGCGGAAGATATGCAAAAGCAAAAAGCAAATACAAGCTCTAACTCTGATCAAAATGCCGCTTTAGGCCAGAGTTAGGACATATATCATTTGCGAGTTAATTTGTAAATGTTCGTTCCTTCTTCAATCTTCTGCATCAAATCCCTTAGCCTCCGCAATTCATCGAACACTTCACGACCATCACCGTACCTACGTTGATACGCATTCATCTTGTCGTATCGATCCAATAGTTCCCGGTATTGCTCTTTAAGTTCGTGGGAGGTCATGCACAAAGGTGTGAGGCAATTACATTAAGTAGGATTGTTAGCATTGCGGCTTGATAAAATGCCCCAATGAGCGTATGAATAGCGCCCTTAAAAGGTTCGTATCCGCGCCTTTGCAGGAACCAGACAACCCATATCCCGAATATTGGCAGGAACGGGCCGATAGCGATAAGCCACCACCGCATGCGTTCTTCATGTCGGCGCTCGATCTCTTCTAACTCTTCGGGTGTTAGATCAAACCATTTCTTTTTGGTACACTCTTTCATTATTGTATTGCGAATCTTTATGCGTTCTAACAATTCCTCCCAGCTCATCCGAATCGTTTCTTTATTGCCGCTCTATCAGCTAGAGAGGCACGGTGAGTAGTAATGTGCCACCAATCGCAGCCTAAGCCTGGACAGCGGTAAATCATAGCTTTAACGGCATCCGTCCATTTGTGTTTGCGAACCTTGATGTGCTCTTTCGCTTTCTGTTTTGAGGCGAAGCGTTCCTTGTCAGGTGTTGGGCACATTATGCTTGATTAGAGTAGCCGGTAAAAATCACAACGATAGCGCCTACGAACGAAGCAATCAATATAAACACACATGCCGCGCCCATAACGGCATCGCTCTTTGCAATCATACCTGCAAAAAATAAGATACCTGCAAGAATTACTGACAAGTACCCGTAAAAATGTATTAATCCTTTTGTTGCTTTAGTCATAACTATGAGAGTGCGTTTTTAAACCCGTGATAAGTACCGTTACCATCCACTAGGTAGCCGTGGATATAATCTCCAGTTGTCTTGTTGTGGAATCGGTAGGGCTTTAAGCCAGATGCCGACATTAGCTGGCGTAGCTCGAAAGAGTCGTCAATGTGCGTAACAATGCCGACCACAACGGGGTCTAATTCATCGTCTGGCAAGCAGTTAAACTCGCCGCGAGGCCCTGGCAATGAGGCATCGTGCAGCATATCGCCTCTGTGTGTTTGAAAGACATCATCGCCGGGGATACTAAAGGATATTTTGTGTAGTTCAATCATGGCTGTGGGTTTATCGTTTCATCTCCATTCTCCCAATTACAAGGGCACATTTCATCTGTCTGCAAGGCGTCCAATACGCGAAGGATTTCGTCAATGTTGCGCCCAACTTTAGGATCGTTCACGCATATCCAGCGAATGATGCCTTCGGGGTCGATAATGAAGGTTGCGCGATCAACCTCTTCTGTATTGTCGCGAACAATATCCAACTCCCATGAAAGGCAACGTTTGCCATCAAAACCATCTGACAGCAACGAGAATTGAACCCCGCTCATTTGCTCTGTAAGTAGCCAACGTTCGTGCGTTCCCACCGAATCAGTAGAAGCGCCCAACACAGCGCATCCACGGTCTACAAACGCTTTGTATTGCTCAGACAGGGCAAGTAGTTCAGTCGGGCAGATCGTTGTAAAATCCGCAGGATACCAGAAAAAAAGGAGCCATTGCCCTGCGTAGGTGTCATTGCTGACTTGCTCCGTAGTTGTGGCGAATCCTACTGTACTAACTGCCGGAAGATTGAACCGGGGGAATTGTGAGCCTATTGAAATCATTAGTCAGCTTCTTTTTCGATGTGAGTAGATGAGGCGCTGTGGGCAAGGAATTTATCAGCATCTTCAAAAGCCCAAATGATTACATTTTGAGGGGCCGCCTGTTCAATGTGTTCATGTTTTCGGTAAAGCCCGCCTCCTCTTACGGAGGCCATTAGGTCTTTAAACATTTCAAGCGCCACTTGCTCTCTCTTTGTAAGTTGTTCGTTCATTTTATGGTTGTTTGGTTTGTGAAATAAATTCTCTGTAATCGTCAATTAGCTTATCGTATTGCGCCTTTTCGATTCGCTCAATATCTCCACCCTTTCTCGTGAAGTAATGGCGTCTGTCGTTTGTGCAACAATGGAAGATTTCCAGCCAGTTGTCATCGAGGCGGACTAAAAATGTTTCTAGTATTTTCATTCGGGTTTGGTTGGTAATGTAAAGCCATCTCCAAAAAACGCCTTCCCTTGCTCAATAAACATCTCTATAGACAAGGCTTCCGCCTCTTCCGTTTCACCTTCTGCAACAAGTTTCTTTAGCTGGCTATTCATTCGGTGAAGCCCGACAAATCGCTCCGCAGAACGCCCCAACTTTTCAACGGCCCTTTCTAGGTCTTTTAATCCTTGTGGATCATTATCGGTATTGCTCATTTGTCTTTTGTCTTTGATGTTTTGTGAAACTCATTCCATTGTCCTGCGTACCCAAAAAGTGAGAAGAACTTCTCAACGGTTGCGGGCTTACACATACCATTATCAATTTGGCGCGTTGTCTGGCTAAAGTACGCCTGTGTCATTGACTTGCCGGATGCGGTGCGAACCCCCACATAAGGCTTCAAACGTGAGCGCAGTTCTGCTATTACCTCTTTGTTAGTCATCGTGTGCAGTTTTGTTGTATTTTATCCCTATCAAATCGCATATCACCTCCGCCGCGCTTCCTCTGCCGCCCATCTCTCCGCCATAGCAAGAAACATTATCGAAAATGGCAGACAGTATTTTGTCTGAAAGTTCCTTTTCTTCCTCTGGCCCTGTAACGTCAATTTTGAGCGGCTTGAGCGTCACCTCTGATGATACTTCTAATGAGGATATTTTGACTCGAATATCATTCACCACGCCAATTGCCTTGACTAAATCGGCGGTGAGCGCCCAAAGCTCATCAACGCCGTTTATTCGGTTGTCGATCTCAATAATGGTCTTTCCCATACCGCGAATATAGCGCATATCCATTCTAAAACGAATCAATATAATTAACACTAAAGTATATACAGGAATACTTTTACGTCAAATACATACCGAATGGCAGTACCTAAGGATAAGGTAAAAGCGGCACTTGATATCAAATTCAAGGGCAAAAGCGTATCGAAAGACTTAAAAGATTCAATCGCAGCCCGTTGGGCGGACAAAATCGAAGATGAAGAAGGGATAGATGCTTACATCTCAGACCGTGAAGATGACGTTTTGGACGCAGCAAAAGAGGCAGATCGCCGCGCTACCGCTGCAACCGCAAAAGCTAAGGCCGATGCAGAAAAGGCAGTAAGAGGCGAATCAACCGAAACAGAAAAGCCGGAAGATACCGGGATTCATGCCGATACGCCCGAATGGGCAAAGGCATTGATCCTACAAAACAAGGCGCTTGCTGACAAGGTTAATGCGATTGAAGCCGGGAAACAGGCACAAAGTATCGCGGAACGATTCAACAAAGACCCTCGCGTTAAGGACGTGCCGGAGTTCATCAGAGCCGGTTACATTCCAACATCGGAGGCGGATTTTGAAGAAAAGGCAACAGCCCTATCAACAAAGTTTGGGGAGTTTTCCACGCAATACAAGCTGCAACCGCTTGGCAATGACGCACCGCCCGCACAGAGCGGAATAGGCCAATCTCCGAAAGGAGCAGTAAAAGAGGCGTCTAAAGAACAATTGGACGCTGTAATGAATAATCTCTAACCCAAACAACCTCAAAAAATGGCAGTCGCAGACCTCGGTTACACAGCGAATACCTATGATGATGGCTTGGATAGTATCGCAATTGTCGATAATCTCCAATCCATTCGCGGAGGCCGTACACTTGACGTCACAGGCTTCACGCCTACCGTCATTCGTTCCGGTCACGTAATCATCAAGGCAACCGCAACAGGGCAATTCAAGCCCATGCCCATTACGGGCGTAAATTCTATTGGTGGACTCGGTATCGTTACCCCTGGTTCCGCTTACACACCAACCTCTACTGGCTCAGCCGTAACCTATGCCGCCGTTGCTCTGACAGGCGGTACAGGGTCAGGCGCAACCGCTGATATTACCGTAACGGGTGGCGCAGTATCTGCTGTGGTGATTGTGAACAAAGGCACGGGCTACGCAGCCGGCGATGTTCTTTCCGCCGCCGCCGCCAACATCGGCAACACTGGCACAGGCTTTTCCGTAACCGTTGGTTCTACCAACGAAGCGGGCGCTTATGCTGCACTGCCTGCGTCGCATACCTATCAAGGTATTCTGATTAATTCAGTACTTACGGCTAAACCCTTCGCCGGCATCATGGTAAGGGGCAACTTTAACCCGGTCGCTGCACCGTATGATTTCGCCACCATTGCGGCGGCTTTCACTACGGCTACCAATGGCCGCATCACTGCACTTGCTGACTAATTATGAATCCTACTCTTTTCCTCGCATGGGTACAGCAGTACTTTCCGGGTCTTGTTACCCGCGTAGTACAACGCTTTAACGACCAAAACACGCAAGCCGCCGCGCAGTCTTATCTGTTCCGCCGCTTCCTGAAAAAGAATATGTCAATGGATGGCAAGTGGGAAACCCTTACCGTCAACAACAGCATCATTGCTGCGGACATCATTGCAATGGATTCATCCATTCCGCTGAAAAAGCGCCCATCTCTCGGTCGCGTATCAGGCGACATCCCTAAGATGGGTATGGAGCTTGTAAAGCGTGAAAAGCAACTGTCTGACTTAATGGCGCTTGTTTCCCGTCTTTCCGGTACAGGTGCCGCCGCAGAAGCGCAGATTGCAGCTAAGATTCTTGATGATGTACCAATGGTCATCACAGGTATCATGGAGCGCATTGAAGCCTGCTTCCTTGAGGGTCTTTCCTCCGGTTTTGTTGTCATTGATGACAGCGAAACAATAGGTACAGGTGTGCGTATTAACTACGGGTACTCTAGCGCCAACGCCTTCACTTCCACTTTGCCGTGGTCTAACGTGTCTGCTACGCCGTTCAGCGATCTTCAACGCCTCATCGATCAGGCATCCTTCCAGGGTGATAACATCATGATGCTGATGATGGACCGTAACACGTTCAACAACATGGCGAAGACCACAGAGGGTAAGGCTGTTTACGCGGCTTACGCTGGCTTCTCTGGCACAACCGCTATGACGCCTACACTTTCTCAGTTTAACCCTGCTATTCAGCAGCGCTATGGCTTTGAAATCGAGATCATCGACCGCAGTGTTCGCTTTGAGCGTAACGGTGTAAGAACCCAATACAAACCGTGGAAAGCCGGCGCAGTTGTTGGTGTTACCACCGCTGATATTGGTACACTCGCATGGACGCGCCTTGCAGAGCAGGATATTCCGGTTGCCGGCGTGAACTACCAAACGGCGGATGACTTCATCCTTGTATCAAAGTACAGCCTCAATCGGCCTTCACTGATGGAAGTAACGAACAGTCAGGCGCGTGTTGTTCCTGTGATTGATAACCCGCTGCACATCTACACGATGGATAGCACTGTAACCGCTTCTTAATTATGGCACGGCCTAAGAAGAACGCAGAGGGCAAATCAATGCCATTGTACACGGTAGCAATCCCTTTTCAGGATCACCGCGACTACATGACTACTCCTACACCGCAGCAATACGAAGTAGGGGATGACGTGAGCCACTTTGACCAGGAGCGCTTAGATCGCGCTGTAGAATTGGGCACAGTGCAATACAACGGCACAGAATCCACGGAAGAAGCAGAAGACTAAGCATGTTTTACAACAGCACAGCCGTACAGGCACTACAGGACAGAGTTGGATGGGCGGCCCCGGTTGCTCCATCTGACTTTGCCTTGTCTGCTGAAAATGCTGAATCTACTTCCGGTAGGTTCTTTAAGGATTTTCACGGTCTGGCTATCGTTGAATATGTCATCGCCACGATGCCGAATTACGACGCAACGGACGCGACTAAGAACGCCTATCTACTCGACAAGAAAAGATCGGCGGTTCAAAGTGTGTTGTCGGATGTGTTTGATCAGAATGACAGGGCGTACTACTACATGGATACCTACGGGAATCGTATAGATGTGTCCGGCGTTGACTTTAGCAACATCATCCTGAACGTCCGTACATCGTTATTTGATAACGCTATTGGCTACCGCATGGCGCTTGATGTTCTTGAACTTATATCCACGTCTAATCGGAGCAATTTTGACGAGCGCATGGCAGCCGCCTACGATCAGGTGCAAAATGCAATGGAAGGCTATACAGACGGGAACGGCAAAACTATATCTCGCGGCGTTCGTGGTCTTTACCGCGATGCAATAGAAACGGTCATTGAAATTCTGTTCCCTAAAGAGGCTGGCAGATCGCCCCGTGTTTGGAATGCTTCTTACAAATGGTAGTCCTTAAAGAAACCCCCGATGGCATCGACATCCCTATTCAGATGTTGCAGCAGGAACTATTTGATCACTTATTGATTGAATGGGGCATTACAGGGGATCAATTCAACTTCTACGGACGTGCGTACAGGAATCAAAAGAAAGGGCCGGAAGATGGTTATGTACCAGAAGTCTATGTCGGCAAGCGAGAATACCGCGATGCCTATTTAGATGATAAGGTTGCCGCCACCGCGTTCTTTACCAACCCTGAGCGTATTACCAACGATGCTCCATCCGGCCAATCTGTTGCCACGCTTGCACTGATTTTTTCCGTAAACATTGAGAAGCTAACCGGCGTAACAGCGGCACACAGAGCAGACGAAGAAGTGCAGCAGATCGTTACAAAGTTCTTCGCAGATCGACCCGCAGCCGTAGCGATGACAGAGCGAATCAACGGCATACAGAATGTGCTTGCTGAATACTCATTTTACCGTAACAGCAGTCGGGACAGATTCAAAGACATGCAACCCTGGCTACACTTCCGCTACAATTTAGAATTAACCTACAACATCAACGATTGTTACACTAACCTCTTTATAAACTAAACATGGCAGCTTTTAATCAATTACAATGCCAATCACGCGCCGGTAATACTGGCATCGGACGTTGCACACAAAGCAATGCCGTAGAGGTTGGGCTCTTCCTTATCCCGAAAGGCTCAGTAATCACAGCGGCCAATGCTGCTGATCTCAAAACATTCATTGCCGGGAAAGTTCACGCAACGCTTTATGCGGAACGCTGGCACCCAATCGGAAACTTTGTGGAGGTTACCCCGCAGGATTCCGAAGAGACAATGACCGAATACGCGGACGGCTCGCAGACAGTTAACCGTGACGCATACTATCGGACGCGCTACCGCCACACAAAAGGCGATTGCTTTCACGCTTCACTCGTTGCCTTCAATGGCCGCGAGAATGAGTTTGACGTTATCGCAGTGGACAAGATGGGCCGCCTTATCGTTGTCAACAAGAACAACCTTACAACCGGCGTTCCTGAATTGGGCGGACAGGCTGTTTCCCGTCTTAAGGCACCGAATAAAGGCAAAGCAACCTTTGCTGACGCAGGCACTTACTATTTCGATGTAGACTACGCAGACGCGACAGAATACAACGAGCAATACGCAACACTGCAAGCGCAGGATTCTTTCGGCAAGAACTTCAACCCGCTGAAATGGGGCCAGGATAACGCCGTTCAGGATGTTATCATTCAGAATACGTCTACCCTTGTTGCCGGCGTTGTTACCCTGCTTTTCGGTACAGGTTGCGGGCAAAGCTCTTTGGGCACGATCTACGCGCTAACGGCGGCTATGCTTACCGCTAAGAACAAGGCAACAGGCGCGGCTATAACGATCACTTCGCTCGTTGCAAGTCCGGCAGGCGCGGGGCAATACGTTCTCACAATGGATACCGGCGATGCGGACTATCCAACATCGGGCAACGTGCTGACAATCGAAATGAAGGACGTTGCAACACTTGCAGGCATCGGGCCGGCATGGTTTGAGTCAAACATCCTTTCGCTCAAAGTAGCTTAATCTCACTTCGCCGGTGCCTCACAATGGGGCACCGGCAATAACTTACCAACAAATGAAAAAGAACAAAGAGTTTATGGATTGGTCATACGGTGAGGGAGAAACACCCGTAAGCGTAAACATTGACCACATTGCAAGTCATGGCAGCCTGGAAAAGTTCATGACGGCAGAAACAAGCAAAAGCCTGTTCGCGGGATATGGTGATGAATCGCGCAAGATCCGCATGCAGGGGCTTTATGCCGCTGTGATGGAGAAAGCCGCCCCGAAGGCAGAAAAGACCGCAGATAAGGCACCGCCAGCACCTAGCAAAAACTAACCAATTAAGGCGGCCATGTTGCCGCCTTTCTTTTTACCGATGGGCTTCAATGAAATACTGAAACGGCTGCGGCGAATCAATCTCGTTAACCTCACCGCTGACGCAATGGTAGAGAATCCACTACCAGCGATTGTTCTAAACAGAGCGCAGATGATGGAGGGGAAAGGGAAAGACGGCGGTACGCTCGGACGGTATGTAGATGATCCATATTTTGCAGGGAGGCCAAAGCAAGCGGAGGCATACGAGCGCTACAAAGCCAAGATAACGCCACAGACGCCGCGTGGCGTGCGTAACTTCTTCATCAATGGCTACACCCATAGCTTAATAAAACTAGAGGTTGTAGGGCAGGGGTATAGAATGGTTGCCAATGTTCCGTGGGGCACTGATATTCAGAACAAAACCGGCAATCAGGCTTTGGGATTAACCCAAGAAAGCCGGGAGTATCTTTGGAGTAAGATTTGGGGGCCGGTTGTTAAACGAAAATTTGCCACAGAGTTTCTAAAATGAGTTGCATAAACTGCCAATCAACAGAAAGAGAAATAGCCCATGATAACGCGCTCAAAGAACAGGCTAAGGAAAGGGGCCGCACATGGGCGCGTAAAAATGGATATGCAAACCGAAGCATGGTTCTTGCAGCTACTGCAAACGGAGGGTACACATTCTACGCCCCTGACCGTGACCCCATCGGAATTAGAGAAGTGGAGCGTTTTTTCGTGCATTGATGATCTGCCGTTCTCTGTTTATGTTGATTGCTCAACCACCGGGAACTTACAGCACCTTTCGCGGGCCAAAGTAAACGCACCACGGGCTTTATTAGCTCACGCATGGCAAAACATACAGCAGGAGTTTAATGAGGCCGTAGGGGGTGAAAGAATGAGCCGCGTTGCTACTCTGACGGCAGAGATTGAAATGCTGAACCTGAACATTGACCGCGTTACGCTGTTAATGAATGCGATGGGGCAGTATGGTCCACACCCTGACCTTGCCCACCAACTGCGAGAGGAAGGTTTTGACAGGGAATACAGCGAAGAAAGCTATTTAGAAGATTTGAGGTTGGTTGAAATCCAGGCGAAGCGGTTTATCCTACAAAGGCAGATAAAAGAGAAAGAAGCGGAAGGATTATTGCCTGTTCAAAAAGAAGCGTCGAACGAATTGCCAACCCGATCTACCTACATCCGGTGCCTTGTGAGCATAAGTAAAACAGCAAAGTATCACATCGGCATCAACGACATTTCAACACGCGAATTTTGCATACATTACAGAGACTACATTGATTATGTTGAAAGAGCTAAAGCAACACCTACGGAAGCTGAACCTGAAGAGGCTTAAAATACGCTATGCGATGCAAGGCGCGGTCTGCAATGCGGTAGCAAAGAAGTACGGTGTTGCTAGCGACCATTTCAAAAAGTATTATCAGCGCGGGTTGGACACATTCGGCAAAATGATTGACGTACAAGATGCGATAATTGCACACAAAGCGAATTGCTACCTACGGGACGCGGAGAGGAACAAAAGGGATTTGAATGACCTAATAGAAGCAAGTAAGTAATGGCCGATTTTGCAGATATAGTAGAGATTATCCCTAGTTCCGCGATTGATAACGTCAATCGTGCGACTAAGGCCGTGCAGGATGGCATACCCGCTATTGCTAAATATGCAGAGGCGGCACGTGATGCGGCTAATGCGCTGGGTGATGCAAAAGGAATTACTGCTTTCCTGAGTGCGCAGGCAAGGGCAGATGCGGCAGCGGCGAAGTTGATAAAAGCCAACCTTGACCTTAGCAAAACGGCCACAGAAGCAGGGAAGGCTGATTTGTTTGCGGCAAAAGCAGCAAAAGAGCGAGCGGCAGCAGATGCAATTACATCAAAAGAGGCTGACAGGAAGATTGACCGCAGCAATAAGGCTACAGCAGCGGCAGCACGGGAGGCTAAGGGCGCGAATAGCCTACAAACGGCTTACGGTAAACTTCGTGCAGAATACGGGCTGGCTGAAAAACAGGCTAAGGAATTTTATCTCACACTTGGCGAAGGTGATGCCCGGACTATTGCCGCCATTAAAAATGCAAAAGAACTAAGCGACAAGCTAGGGACTATTGAAGCGGCGGTTGGACAGAATCAACGGAATGTTGGTAACTACAAATCCGCTTATGATGGGCTCGGCGCTTCGTTGCAGGGGCTATTGCGAGAGGTGCCATCCGTACAATCTGCACAACAATTGTTTCTTTCATGGTCTAATCAGTTGCCGCAATTTTTTGATGAGTTGAGCAAGGCATCCCTAAAGGTGAAAGAGTTTGCCGCCAACACTGCGGCGCTCAATACGCAATTGGAGGTGCAAAAGGCACTGCAAGCCGAAGCCATAAAGCTATCTCAAGCCACCGGCAATGCGCTTGCGGATCAGGTTGATTCGATTGTAGATAACATCACTGCCACAACGGAACAAGCAGTTGCCATAAAAGAGCAAATTGCAGAGCAAATTGCGGCATCGGCAACTTCAATTGAGGCAGCAGAAGCGGCGGCAGTTAACACCGAGGCAATATTGCTAAACGCAGGGGCTAATGTGGATGATGCGGCAGCGATTGGCGGTCAGGTAAGGGCAAACGGCGCGGCGGCTGTAGCAGCAACGGAATCAACTGTTGCGATGAACCGCCTGAATGTTGCTGTTACTGAAAATACAGCAGCTACGGCGGCAAATTCCAGCGTGGGCAAACGGCTAATCAATACATTGTTTTCAATGAACACCCTTTTATTGGGCATTATTATTGTTGCCACAACATTTGGCGATAAGATTGTAGGAGTGTTCACAGGCGCAAGTGCAGCATCAAAGAAAGCCGAAGCTGCCAATAAAAAGTACAAAGAAAGTATTGACAACATAGAATCATCGTCCCGCGTTGCAGCGCAACAGGAAATTGCAAGATTGAATATTCTTACCACACTCGCAGCGGACAATGAGCAATCCACAGGTAATAGGGCAAGGGCGATAAAAGAACTGCAAGAAACATATCCCGACTACTTCGGCAATCTTGACAAAGAAATAATTCTACAAGGCAAAGCCACGGCAGCGATAAACGAAGCCACTCAGGCGCTTCTTAACAGGGCGGCGGCACAGGCGGCGGAAAAGAAATTTGCAGCCGCAAGTGAAACTGTTTACGACCTCACTACGGCACAAACGGAGGCTTTGGAAGATCTCACCAAAGCAAGAGAGGCGCGAGATAAGGCGGGTAAGACCGGTGATGCAGAAAGTCGGGGGTTGGATCAGTTTTTTGCCCAAACCAAAGTCACAGAATTAAAGAAGCGTTTTAACGACATTACAGCAGCGTTAAAAGAGGCTCAAAAAGAGCAATCGAAATATCTCACCGACGCGCAAAAATCCGCTGCACTTGCGGGACAAACGCTGTTTGGTAATGACCCTGCAACGCCAAAGGAAAGGACAGCAAAGGACAAAAAGGGATTCCCTGAATTGAATCTGCGAATTAACGCGGAGATGGACACTAACGCGCAGATAATAGGCATAACTCGGAACTATCTATTAGAGCGTCAAAAGCTATACGAGGGTGACTTAAGCGCCATAAGTGCGTCAAGAAGTATTGACGAACAGAATGAGCGTATCGCATTGTCAGCGCGTTTTAAGAACGGCCTTATATCGGAAGAGAAATACCGGAAGCAGCTAAAGGATATAAACGACAAGTACGACTTAGAAGAACTGAAAGCCCTGAAAAATCGTATAGGGACTGAGCTTTTTGAGCTTGGCAGGATGGGCTATGATACCACGGCCCTGCAAAAGAAGTATCACGATATTGAGGTAGCGCTGAATAAGGAGAAGAACGACCAAATAATTGAGGACAACGAGAAAGCGGCGGAGCTTAGTAAAAAAATAGATGACAAGCGGGCAGAGGCAATGAAAGCCCTGTACACCCTTTTTAAGACAGTAGTATCCGCTCAATTTGAAACACGGTTTGCAAGCCTTCAAAATGAAGAGGTGCAAATCGATAAGAATAAGGATAAAGAGGTGCGTGCTATTCAGGCGTCGATAATGTCGCAGGAAGAGCGCCAAAAGCTATTGGAGAAGTACAATCTTCAAAACATATCAGACGAAGAGAAGGCGGCATTTTTCGCGGAAGAAAAGCAGGCGCGGATAGCGGTAGCGGAAGCAAAGGCAGCGGCACAACGTGAAGACATTGCAGCGAGAGAAAAGCAATTGCGCAGGGATCAGGCGAAATACGAAAGGGCTATTGCCATTGGTGAAATCATCGCATTGACCGCACAGGCCGTAATTAAGGCGTTCTCACAGTTTGGACCGGTTGCCGGTATCCCATTAGCTGCATTGAGCGCCGGCGTTGGTGCCATTCAACTTGCTACCGTACTTGCCACACCACTGCCAGCTTACGCAGAGGGTGCGGGTATTGATGGGAAGGCGAAGCACAAAGGTGGATTGGCCCGCGTAGGGGATAACAAAAGCGGATTGGAGTACATCATCGAACCGGGGCGGGATCCATACGCCGTAAAAGGAGATCAGATTAAAGATCTTCGCGCAGGCACTACGGTTATCCCGTCAGAGCGGCTTAATGCTATGGCTTACGGTATGCTTGCCCCTCAATTGGTGCGTAATATTCAAACGCAGAAAGCAGCAAATGGGAATAACGAATCATTCGATAAATGGGGAGCAAGAATTGAACGTGCAGTTAAGGGCAGCAAAGTAAACATTCAGGTTGACGCAAGCATGCGCGCTTACATAAAACAGAATTGGGCATAACACATGGCTACCCCTGGTAAGTTCCGATTCAGCATAATGACGCCACAGGGCGGATACTACTATGTAAATAGTATTGGGCAAGTTGCTACCGATAGTAACCCACGATATATTGATGCGCCTATCGGATGGGATCAGACAGAGATTAAATGGCTCCGGCACCCTACCTATTGGGGCATTGGCAGAACGCTCACCACGCCTTACCAAATGCACACGGACGCGGCAAGGATTGTATGCCATGTCTACCTTACACAAGGGATTGAAGGCGATGCCATTCTTTCGATAGAAATACGTGAACCGGGGCAATGGCTGTATGTGCCTTACTACTCAGGCGCGATAGACTTTAGCAAGTTCGACGGCGATCCCGATTTGCCGCAAGTGCAGATATTGGAATCAAATGTGCAGGCGCTATTGAAAGCAAATGAACGTGTCCCTCAAGAAATAACGATAGGGGATGCCGATTGCCTGTCGGTAAAAATGGATGGTGTGCAGCTATTGAATAGCGCATCGTTCATTATGAGCAATAATCCTTTGGGGGATAATATAAACATCGCCAATGTCCCTAAGATAACCCTAGTTGCTACGGAAACGGGGGACGATCAGGATGTACAAAATGTTGATTATTCAGATGTTGCCTCTTTGCAATTTGCAGGCAAACATTTCTTTCAGGCATCAACTCCAACTATTATCACTGTCGATTACGACTTTGAGATTACAGGCACTGCCATTGCCTCACCATTGGCGGCAGTGTATCGTGTAGGTTTCTTTGTTAAGGATTCGGCGGGCGTCACGGGATTTATTAACGATATAATCAGCGAGAATAACTATCTCAATTTCGACGGATTGACTTTTAGCCCATCCGGTTCTTTTAGCGTTACGATGCAGCCGGGGGATAAGCTCTATTTCAGGGCCAGCATGACAACACCGAACCCCGGCGCTGATTGGAATTACGGCATACCCGTTAATTCTACCCCATCAATCAAAATATCATTTAGTTCATTATACCCCGAAACAACAATTAAGGCATATCGTTACTGGCAGCTTTGGGCGAAGATTGTCGGTCAGGCTATCGGACAATCTGTTGCCGGCACGTCTACACTGCTGACCAATTCGGGCTTTTCTCGCAATGCCTTTTGGGATAGCCGTCCATACAATACGGCAGTGACATGCGGTGATGCGGTGCGCGGTCTGCCAGACGCGAAGATCAAAACAACAATTGCTGATGTATTTCAGGATGCTTCAACGCAATGGAGTATGGGCCTTATTGAGGTGACAAACACACTTAATCCGGGAGGGGAATTGGCTTTGGTGCCGTTGGCAGAAGTATTCCAAAATACGGAGATCGCTAATTTGGGTGAAGTAACCGACCTGAAAACTCCGCCATACAATGATGTTTTTGTGAACAAAGTTCAGATCGGGTATCAGGCGCGTGATTACGATCAGCTAAATGGGCGATTTGAATACAATCAGGGGCAGACGTTGACACATGGCTTTACGCGGAATCAGGAAGAGGCTGACAGACTTAGTTCATTCCGCGCGGATTCCATAGGCATTGAGTTTATACGCAGGAATCTAGCTAATAAAACCACAACCGACAGCGGAAGCGATAATGATACAATCCTGATCGACATTAGCAATACGCAAGTAAACGGTGCCTGGACTATTTACAGGCCCAACACGTTCCTCAATACTTCCGGTGTGCCATTCCCCGGCAGTGTCTATAATATCGCGCTTACGCCGCACAGGAAGCAACTTAGAGGCGCACGGCTAGAGGCGGCTATCATGCACCTTCGCAACTCTGACATTATCTTTAAGACCGGGGATAAGAATGTAGACCTTGTAAGCAACATCGGTGCGGGTACGGTATCAGAAAAGGCAGACATACCCAACAGCCTTTTGACTAACCCTTACTTCCTGCCAATATTGTTGCGCTTTACCTGCGTGCCTAGCGCCAATATGATTACATTAATGGACGCCATGCCTCACGGTTACTTTTCGTTCTATTGGAAAGGGAGATTATTGAAAGGCTTTGCAATGGAGGTGGGCACTAAACCGGCGTTCCCTCAACAATATGATTTTACTTTGCTCTGTCATCCTGACGTAGACCCCGCAGACCTTATTAACTAATGGCCTCACATATCTTTCAGACACCGGCCATGAACCCGATTCCATTAGTATTAATGGATGCGGTGACGAACGCGGCATTTTACACAAAGCATCTACGCAAAGATTGGTATCAGGATTCCTACCTGTGGTGGAATCGCAAATCACAGTACTATCAAAAGTGGCGCAATGGGGATACGATCACATTCCAGGTCAATACGAACGACCTGTTAGGCGGGACTATTGTCTGCACGGTTATAGACTGTAATGCGGTTACCATAGCTACAATTGCTTTAAATAATTCGCTACAAGCAGCAGGCAACACACAAAACGGTGTGCAGTTGGATACCTACCAATACCGCATACCGCTCGATAATGCTACCTACCCGCCGGGGCGATACTGTGTTTTAGTCACAACGGTAAGAGATGGCGAAACACGCCGTTATATCAGCGAGCCAATGGACGTAGCGGCGGATTGGCCGGGAACGTTGCTCTATCGCTACAAAGGCACGGCAGAGGACCCGCATAACGTGTGGTGGGTGCTAAAACCTAATTTTCAATTCAGGGCGGAAGGGGAATTCAGGAACTATCGCAGCATTTACGACGATAGCAGATTCATAAATCAGATTAAAGACCCGCAATTACTTCATTCGGACCGGATACGGGAGTGTGAGCTATTTGTAGGCGCGAAGCTGTACCGACATTCAGAAATGGGGCTGCCCGCTTGGGCGCTGGACATAATTGAGGAAATATTAGTATGCCCTACGCTCAATATTGATCAAAAGAATTTTGTCAGGGCGGAAAACTCCACGCTTGACCGCACAGAAAGAACGCCTACCCCGTTATCAACCGGCACGGTAGCCTTGCAGGAGAAACGGGCAATAGATACCACGACATACGGCACAGGTGATTTGCAGTTATTTGAGCGTCCCGCAACATTCCCCTACGCATTGGCTGACCTGTCAATGTCTGATGCGGCTTCAACTATTCCTCTATCTCCGTTAGGTGTTAATGTTGTTGAGATACTCGATTCAACTGCTGAAAACGCTTATTTGGCAAGCCTTAATGCGATTGGCCTTGATGGGGTATTTACTACATCCGGCGGCTTTTATTTCTACTCAAACGGGCCAGATGAAAGCTATTCGTCTGCAACGGGCGTGACAATGGCAGGGTACTTTGATACGACCATTACAGGCGGTGGCGCGTTCGGGTACACATACGCGGGCGATCACATCATAGTTGGATCGAACTTAGCAGGGCAATATCTGCCGGCATCAGGTATAGCAAACAATGGCTTTACTCTTCCGGGTGGGAATTCGGGCATACGTTTCTACCATAAAAACACAATCAACCGGTTGTATTTTATCGCGCCTATTGACGTGCCGGTGCTGACAGCTTTTGACGGTGACCTGCCTGTATCGATGATTTACTTTCAAATCATTGCGCACAATATCCCTCTCTTTGATCTGGCTAACATCCTGCCGGCAAAGAATAGCCTTTCGTCTTTCAAAGTGGAGGTATCAGGGTTAGATAACATTGGTACGGGACCATACTTTGTAACCACTCCCGCTAACGCTTTCGCAAACCTTGTAAACATCGATCTTTCTACAAATACACTCAGCTCTACACAGGTTGACAACATACTGATTAGCCTTGCGGATAACACAAACTATTCCGGTGGCGGTTCGATAGACCTTTCAGGGCAGACGCCGGCAGCACCTCCAACAATCTCTTCCGCACCGGCTATTTTTGACCTACAGGCCGCAGGGTGGAGCGTGTACACAGACTAAGTAATGATAGGCTATCAATTTATAGTGCGATGCGGCGGCTGCGTTTCTCTGATGAGGAAAGAGGCGGCTACATTGCTTGTGATTGATTCGGACAGGCTGCCATTTAATAACATACAAGTTGTCGGGTTGCTTATCAACGGCACTCCTTACCCGATAGAGATTATATTTGCCAATAAGACAGCGTTAGTTACTTACCTAAATGACGTATTTAAAGTAATTAACGGGCTACAGGGCACATTTTCGGCCATCATTGGTGGTGGCATTACCTACTACAACATTGAAGAATATTCATCAATCGAAATAATGGCTATTTACCTATCAGAAATGCGGTGCTATCAGGTGGGGACGCCGGATGAGATATATTCGCAATCAACTCCTATACCTGTAATCGGGCCGGTAACTGTAGACGCGCTAAAGGCAACCATTGGCGATGCGCAAGTATTGGCTGTGTTTATAGGGTCTCAATTCCTAGAGCCTGTCGCATCGCAGGAATTGCTAGAGTATGATAATGTAAACATTTACGTTTTGGTTCAACAAATACCCGCATGAGAATTCTAATAACACTACTTATAGTTTCATTTGCCCTTTTATCTTCCGCGCAGAACCCTGGGCGGGTAGGCGGATCGGGGGTTAATGATTCTAATTATATTTTAGGCAAACTCCGTATTGGCAATAAGGTTTATCTAACAAACCTTGCTAATTCTGATAGCAATAAGGTATTGGGAATCGACGGGAATGGCCTTCTTACGCTTCGCACAAAAAGTTCGGGTGGCGGTTCTGGCACTCTCACAGGCACCGGTACGGCTAACTACGCCTCAAAATTTACCGCCCCTACCGTTTTGGGCAATAGTTCAATGTGGGATTCTAACGGGCGTGTTGGTATCAATACTTCATCTCCTACCCATGCGCTGCATGTAGTAGGCAACATTAGAGATATAGGGATTTCAGGCAATGGGATTAGGACGGTAATAACAGACGATTCAGGGGTTTTGAAAGTTGGCCCTGCGGTTTCTTTGTTCGACGTGCCGTCACCTGACATTACAGAAGGCGAAATAAACACACCATCCATTGTGAGTTATCGCGGATTCCCTGTTGCAAGTACATTGGGCGCAAAGCATCACGTACTGTACACAGAGGCACCGAACCATAACAGTACAGCTTATGTAATGCACACGGTCTACAATGGCAAATGGAGTGTGCCGGATACGGTAATCAACACGATGGACGTAGCAGGATACAGTTCAGGGATTGGACCGGGAGGTAGGATTATAGTGCCGTATAACAAAATAGGCGCGAACACATTCGCAGTACGGTATTCGGATGATTCCGGCGCTACATGGGTTAATGCCCCGGCGCAAGCTCAGCCGGCTTTCCCCGGTGATACACTTGTCATCTTTGGGAAAGGCAAATTGATGCAAAACGGGGAATACCACGTTGGCGCTTACTCGATAAAAAACAAGGTTGTCCTGCTAAAAAGCCTAGACAGCGGGAAGACATTCTCCGTTAAGTCCTACATAGACACGGGCGTTTTGATGAATGAAATGGGTTTTGCGCAAGCTCCAAACGGTTCTATTATCTATGTGATTCGCCCCGCAGCAGGGTCTATATCGCGCGTCTATCGGAGCGATAACGGCGGGTCTACCATTACTTACACCGGCAACTTTTCGGCTAGGCTATCAACAACAACTTATGCCTATCCCTCTGAGGTGGCTTACTACGGCGATAAGGTAGAAATAACTATTGGTTATCGTGGCAATTCAGCGGGCAAGCTAATGACTTTCGTCTGCGATACCGGCGTTATCCGTGACATCTCCAAACTTGCAGCTAACCCGAGGGTCTACGACTTCAAACCGGAAGCGGATAATACAGCGCGCGGGTACAACCCTTACGATTGGGGCTATGCGTCAGTTGTGCAGGCTGGTAGCGGGAATAAATACGCGATCCTTTACGATGGCGCGACGGCACAGGATGGTACAATCATCCGCGTCAACAAATTGAGTGATCAGAACTACGCAGCGTTTAGCGGTTCGGCTATTGTTCAGATAAATTTCAATTCTGACCCTTTCCATTATCAACGCGATGGGCACATTATGCAATCCGACGGCGGCGGGTTTGTCGCAAAGGATTCAGTCGGGTTTATTGAGATACCGGAGGATGGAACATACGAAGTGACGATCAAAGGCACCTGTGGGGACGACATCACAGGGAGCGAAAGAATCGTAGGGATCGCGGTACAGGGCCGATTAAGAAACCCTGTCAACGATCTCGCATACATCAACAAAGAAATTGTTCGCTCTCAGGTAAAGTTTGGCAGCACGGAACGGATGGGCTCTTACACACTGACCGGGATAACGCTGTATGCCAAAAAAGGGGAGTTCCTGGTTCCCAAGTTTTACCACAATTCGGCAGACGCCATCCGGTTCTTTCCTGACTACCCTGTGCAGTTCACCTACGAAATAAGAATAGAGAAAAAATAATGAAACGATTAATCGCAATACTGTTCTTACTGCCCCTTTTTGTTGATGCGCAGGTTTCGATCCCATACCGGTATCACGCGCTAGAAGTAATTGCCCGGATGAAGCTCCCGGCAGTATCTGCCACAGAATTTGACTACGGAGGCGCGTATGGTCCAAAGCAGGCCGGTTCTATCCGGTATGAATCGAACGCTATTCAGCTGTGGAACGGGTCGGTTTGGCTGACAATCTCCGGCGTGACTGATTCCACGATCTATGCCACGAAGTACAGCCTTGATACAACCCGCAGCCGGATCAATACGGCATTGGCCGGCAAGCAGGGCACACTCTCCCTCACTACAACCGGTAATTCCGGCGCTGCTACGCTCGTAGGGAATACATTGAACATCCCTCAGTATGCCGGCGGTCTTTCTTCGGGTGATTCAGCGCTGATCGCGAGTAAGCAGGCGCAACTTACGGGGCCGGGATTCGTCAAAGCTAACAGCGGAGTTATCACATACGACAACAACACCTACTATCTTGCATCTAACCCATCAGGTTACACGTCAAACACCGGCACAGTAACAGGCGGCTCAGGTGGTTCGACAGGGCTCACCCTGACGGGCTCCACAACGCTCACTTTAGGAGGTACGCTTGCCGTGGCGAATGGCGGCACAGGCGCAACAACGGCAGCAGGAGCAAGAACAAACCTGGGTATTGCGAATCTTGCCGATTCTCCCGGGTTTCGACAACAATACGTGGCAACATCAGGGCAGACGCTTTTTAACGTCACAGCGGGCACAATACCGTCTGATACGTCTAAGCTGCACGTATACCGTAATGGCTTGCATGTTTTCCGTCCTACTTATTCATCCACATCGACAACAGTAACATTTACATCCGGCGTAACGCTTAATGACATCATTGTTGTTGAGGTTGACGGGAACGGATTTGGACCGGGAGGGAGTGGCTATGTCCTACCTACTGCATCCGCTTCCGTATTGGGGGGTGTTAAAGTTGGCACAGGGTTGGCGATTGATGGCAGCGGCGTTCTGTCTAATACAGTAACCATCCCCTCAAAGGCATTTCAGACGCTTACCGATGGTGCTACAATCACTTGGACATTCGGCAGCGGATACAATGCAATGGTGACGCTCGGCGGGAATAGAACGCTTGCCATATCAGGCGCGACAGCGGGCGATTATGGCACGCTTATCGTTACGCAGGATGGCACGGGTTCTCGTACATTGACACTACCCGCAGGGTCAAAGGTCATTGGTGGCGGCGCGGGTGCTATCACGCTTACAACCACTGCCGGTGCCGTGGATATTATTTCATTTGTATACAATGGCACATCGTACCTCTGGAACTATGGCAAGAATTACAATTAAGCTGATCCTGTGTCTGTGCTTGGCTATCCCGGTTGCGGGACAGTCTCCTATTGCCGTATTCCACGCGAATAATCAAGCGTATGGGCCACCGCCCGCGCCGCCATCTGACACGGACGCGAATAAGTATCTGTTCGCCATCAACAATTCAAACCCAACGTTTGCAACAGCAGTAACGAATCTCGTTATCTCGTTGAAGTCTGCCGGTATATGGGCAAAGTGTTATGCCATTTATCCATTTTTGGGCGGCACGGCTGGAACGCAGGCATACAATCTGCGGGATACGATGACTCATAAATTGACGTTTACAGGCGGTCCTACGCACAACTCAACAGGGCTTGTGTTGAGCGGGGCTGAATACGCTAATCCAGCTTACTTAATACCCAATGCGCAGAGAGATAATTTCCATGTAGGAGTAACAACGCCAACGTCTGCGAGCGGAGGCAATTTCTATCTGCTAGGTGTTTTTGAAAGCCCATCGCGCCGGACATTGATATTGCCAAGAAGCGCCACAAATACAGCGACATATAGCGTACACGGCAACGGTTTAACAAACACTGCTGCAGGTACAAGTACAACATCTGTTGGTGATTGGCTCGCCGTAAGGACGGGCGCAGCCGTTACCGCGTTGTACCGTGACGGAGTGGTTTTTAATTCAAGCGCGCTAAACAGTCAGTTAGGGACAACATTTCAACCATTCTACATAGGCGCGCTTAATAGCGGCGGAACAGCAGGCGGGTATTTTACCGGGGTAATAACCTTCGCATCCTTTGGTCAAGGGTTGAATGCAACAGAGGCCACAAACAGGGCAGCGGCTATATCCATTTTTAACACCGCCGTAGGGCACTAAATAAAACACCATGAAAAAGAAACCAATGATTCTAGCAGCTTGCGCTGTACTTCTCGCAACCGTTGCCGCTACCGCAGACGAGCCAACAGTTACCGTTTGCCATCGCATCGTAGGACCGCGCCGTCCTGCGCAATATCAGACGCTTGTGATTCCCGTATCGCAGCTATTCCAACACACCATGCACAACGATCAAATTGGCGCTTGCCCTGTAACCCCATAATTATTTTAACCCCGATAAAAGACTGAACGATGAAAGATATTCGTCTGATATGCCTGTTAACACTTCTCGTTATCGATTGGAATGGATTCTGCCAAGCATCCGGTGTTGTTGTGCTAACTAGAAATGGAGCTTTGATAACAAAGGATAGTATAAATAGAGGCAGGGCGCAATTGTTCGTCGGGATGAGCATTGATTCTTTTAAAGTATGGTCACCGGACCCAACAGAGGTAGCAACCCCTGTTGGCGTCCTGCTGGCTAATAACCGCGCTGTTTTCTTAAATTGGGTAGGTAATTGCCCCGGCCTTGATTCGGGCAGCTATCGAATAAAAAACGGCAATAGCTGTTGGGCGCAAAGCACTTCGCCGTATTTGCAGGCTGGCAATGGGCTAACGCGGGTGGGCGATACTTTCATGGTAACACCTCGCATAATGACTTCTGTAACGCGATCTATTACTACAAGTACAGGCGCTACGGGATTCCAGGTAAGCGCGACAAGGGACGCGCTTGTTAGCTATTCCGCCACTATAGTGACCACATCAACACTTGGCGGCGGCGCTATAGGTACGATAGTCCTTGAGATAGCACCAACAAATAGCGCGACTGCAAGCGATTGGGTTGAAGTGGGTAGGATGGCAAACGGCAATGTAGTGGGCCTTGCTGTGGCTATTACAAACACGAACACACAGGCAGGTCAATTGTCATGCTTCGTGCCAGCAGGTTATTATGTGAAACTTCGCAGCATTAATACTTTGGGCGCTCCCGTCTACACCTACAATTCGGGGCGTGAAGTATTGCAGTAATTTTGCATCATGGCACAGCGCGGAGAAATACGATCAGGCAAGGGCGGAAAATTGCGCGTCCTGACCTTTGCCGGGAACAATGAGATGTTGGCCGATTCGCAGCGCGTTTCAGGCTTGCAGCAGGCTAAAAAGAACCTTGTCGCGCAGTATCATTTCTTTCTCAGCAACCCTATAATAGTATTGCCGGATGGGTCAAAGGTTCGTCTATTGGATATTGTTGAGGAAGTGGATGAAGCATCACACAATCAGGAAGCGTAACCCCCAATAGATCATGCGTAATGAATCAATATCCAATGAAATAGAAACTGCTGTATCATTGTTGGCGCATGTACTGCGGCCCCTTAAGCCGAAAGACCAAAACAAGGCACTGCAAGTACTTATAATGGCAATGAGGGACGCTAGGGCAAAAGAGGGTAAAGGGCTAGGTGATTTGGACAGCCGATTGATTGAAGAGTTTTGCGCAGAAGCTAAAATAAACCGTTATGATGAATAATGAATTGCTACAACCAGGGAGGTTCTTTGTGTTTTCAGTATCATTGGGCTTTCTGCTATGGTTTTTCTCACAGTCCTGCAATCCTCGCGGTGGATCCAATACGAACGCAGATACATTAACCGCTCCAAGAGCAGAATATAATCACTCAAATTACTCAATAGATTGAACACAATGGCAGACGAAATTGTACAGGCGGGGACGCCGCTAAAGGTTATCAGTAGTGGCCCGTATCGCCTTAATTGGAGAGATGTTGGCAAGGGGTTAATCGTTGCCGTTGGCGCGGCTGTTGTACGTGCGTTGTATGAAGCAGTGGCCGGACCCGATTTTACATTCTCAATGCTCACCTTTAAGCCCATACTTCTTGCGGGTTTTAGCGGAGGTTCGGCGTATATTGTTAAGAACTTTTTCACCGACGCGAAGGTGGTTGCAGTCAAACCGTAGAAGCATGGAATCAGTAATCTCAAGCATTTGGTGCGACATTTTCGATGTCCTTTGCATAATCCCTTCCCTTGTCCGCCCTTATTGCTGACACGATGCTAATTGAATGGCATTTCTCGATTCGGAACACGTTAAGCACTTGTTGCCAAACACGCTGTTAGGAGCAGCGGCCTCAATCATTCGTGCAGTAAACGGTAAAGAACCCTTTGCGCGATTCGCGGCAAGGTTTGTTAGCGGAACGCTCATGGCCGGCACCGTAGCATGGCTGACCTTCGGCATGGGGCTTCCTCCGTTCATATCCGGTATACTGTCTTTTGCATCGGGATACGCCTCTCAGGAAATGGCTGCCAGGATAACGAAGGGTGGGCAAAAGGCGGCGGACGATCTTTTCAATTCAAAGAAGGAAAAGGATGATGATGGAGCAGACGATTTACCTAATCAATAAGGTTTTTAGCGCCTTGCTCATTGTTTGGAGTGCGGGGCTGTTGGGGCAATTGCGCCGTGTAATGAAGGATAAGCATGTGCAGACCACGCATAGCGGGCTGATGTTCATAAAGCTATTTTGGGCCGCTCTGTGTATTCAAATGCTCAATCAGTTGGCGCTGTTTCTGGTAGACAGCTATACTATTGATCCCATTATGCGACTAGGGCACCTTACTTACTGTTTAGCCATGCGCCATTTAATAAAGGCTTTGGATTGGCGAAGGGGGGATTAATATCTAAGTAACGATAAACAGATATTATATTCGCAGTATTTACAGACTATATTTATGCAATGTCCACAGATACAAGCACCCCGCCGGGATGGCGAAAGCTCATTGGGAGAGATGCCGGATACGTTATGGCATTTGTTTTTTACCTCATGCTCACAAAACAGCAGGATGCTTGTGCGAAGTGTGAAGAGGGGAGGCTGGAAGATGCTAAACAGAATGCTGCTAGCATGGCTAAGCTCACCGTTAGCCTTGCGAATTGGGGATACTCTGCGAGTGACCTTCGTAGCCTATATGTTAGCGACAGCGTTCTACGATGGAAAGCCGCACAATACGATAGCACCTCAACACTTGATAGCAAATAATAAATGAAAAATATAATTAGGTTTTTGGCGTGGCTATTGGAGAAAATAACTGGCAAAACGGTTTATTTTCGTTCAATGACAGATAACATCTATTGGCAATTGCACGACGACGCAGATACCATCTCTGCATTTGGATTTAACGGCACACTTGTTGGCCTTACCGCTGACTATGTAGGCAACAATGAGGCAGGCTACAGCCTTGAAACAAGCTCAGAGGGCGGTCGGTTCCTGGTCTATACTCCGGCGGTTGATGACGGCGATTTCAGCGCCACATTCGTAAGGGTAGGCACAACGACTACTTATGGTAGCGCCGGCATTGTTGGCCCTACTGCACCGCCTATCAAATGGTAAATGCCCGTAACGCCTCCTACATCATTATCGCCGGGATTATTATTCACGGCGCAGGGCGTAATGTTCGTTGGTTTATTGACGAAGAAGCATGGCTCACGATTAACCGAATTACGGAGGCTCTAGCAACTGTGTTTTATGCGTGGGCGATAAATAATCTCGGATGCCGCACTCAGGCCCGTCTTGCGTCTGAATACTTGCTTATCCTGTCCATCATTAATGTCCTGTTTATCGTATTGGCTGTGCCTACTCGGTTTAATATCGCGAACTACTTAGCTGCCCTGCTTGTTACTGTATTGTACGTGAAGTATTTTCGGCAGGAGAGGCGATTGCGAAGGAAGAACATGATACCATAGAAAATGCCGGGGTTAATCTCCCGGCATTTTTATTCTATCCATCAATTGTATCGCCCATCCTTTTTGTATTTCTTATCTAGGCGTTTTTTGATCGCGTCATACTCTGCAACCACAACTTCCCGCGCCGCATTTACTGATGGGATGTGCCGGCAGCATGGGGTAATGACCATAATATTTTTAAGGTGTCCTACCTTATTGTAATCATCCATGCCGTGCAGGGCTTCGTGTTCTGACTTTATCCATGCCCCGACTTTTGCGAATTTCTCTGCACTTATTTCTTCTTGTGTTAGAATGCCGCCTTCTAGTCATACAGAACGGTTAACGGGTACCTGCGGTGACACTATCGCGTCAAATGCGCGGTATCGTTTCTCCATTATTTCAATGTTGCTCATGCTTCTTTGTTTTTATGCTGTTGAAAAATAGATTCAAGCTCTCCTATTCGGGTAAGGTCGTAAATATTTATCCAATCGCTACCAGAAAGTTCTTTCCAGCTTGCCGAGGTGTGTTTGTTGTTAGAGCGATTAAACAGGGTGTTGTTTATACTTATGTCACAAGTACTCATGCCTTGCCATACTATCTCTACTGTTGTTGTTTCAGGTGTGTTCATGGGTGTTAGGGTTGTTGCATTTTAATAGGGTTACTCACGCGGAATCTGAAATAGTACTTATCCGGTTCTGCGCCCCACTCTTCACGGCCCCGGCTAATATCGATACCGTTGCAAGTGACGTACATCGAGCGCGCCTCCTTAGAATACCCATTCTTAAAGATGATTGCGTCAAACTCTTTGAACATCATCATATATGAAGCGACAACATTCGCCGGCGGATGGCCGGCCATGATGTCAAAACAAAAGTTTCCGGGAACATGTTTGTGGTCATCCGGCCTTTCCTTCGGCCCGCCGCAACCCATGAGCCGTTGAACCCAATACGGCTTAATCTCTCTGTACTCTTCCAGCTTTTCGCCGGACTCAATCATATCGAACCACTTCTTTTTCAAAGTCAGGTGTAGAGTTTTCATGCTTTCGTTTTTATTGCGTAAAGTTTAAGGGCTAATGCCAGGATTTGTTTCTTCGCTGATTGGTGCCTTGTGCATAGTTCATAGAACTCATGAACTAATGCGGTGCAGTATATCGCGTCCATTATCGTAATGCCTTCAAAGAATCGCTCTTTTGGCAGCAAGCGGAAGGCGTGGGTGATTCTGTGCAGAGTAAGGAGTGTGCCTTTTAGGTAGCGCCGGTAGTGGAAGTCGATAATGTCCAGTGCATCCGCGTGCATCATATCTCTTTGATCTTGCTCTTTGCAGCAGCCACAAGGCTTCATCATTTCGCGCTCCAATCTTCGCGGGATGTAATCCATGAATTCCTTTCGCAACGCTTCTTGATCTATGTCAGCGCCTTTTGCTTTTAGTATCTGTAGAGCGTTCATTTTAAAATGTTGGTCTATTCAGTAGAAATCTAGGAGTCTGCATATTTAATATTCCTGCTTTTATTTTGGCCTCAATGCCCCGTGCCTTGTGTTTTTCTTCCGAAACAAATGTGCCTATCAAATATCTCGCAGCCGGCCCCCAATCGCATTTTTGCGCATCCCATTTCTTAATGTTCTTCGCGCACATGCGTAGGCGGACAAGAAGTAAATAGAGGTAGAGCCTGTGAAAAAGCCTTTGTATCATTTGATTGTGCGCGAAATTATTTGTGATTGGCAAACAATAGATTTTAGAAGGTTGTAGGTAAGCGAAAGCAAGCTAATCCCCCAACCCCCTTAGAGAATTAGCAGATTTTCGCTCACCTTTTCAGACTGGCAGTACAATGAGTTTCGTCGTTCGTTTCGGCTGTTGACGGGTAGCAAGCTATAGAAAACCCATCTTCAACATTTAAAAGCATTTTGGCACAATGCAGCACCCGCAGATTTTTACTCCTCTCCATGCGTATCTATGGCGCATCATTTCGTTAGAGTAGGGGCAAAGAAAAAGCCCTCGGGTGCGGCGAGGGCTTAGGGGAAAGGTATACCACTAAGGGCAAACATCTATTCCTAAACCCGAAGAAAAAGCCATAGTTGCACCCATGTCCTTCGGATTTGATACAGCAAAAATAGGTAACAATCCCAAACAAACAAGCCTTAATTTATTTTTTTTGCCCCGAAAGTGACCTTGCGGTATTTGTAGATTACTTTTGAGCCTTCCCAACAATCACCACGCTACCACAGATAGCGTGGTGATTAAAATAGCGGGGGACTTCCTTTGAGCAGGTCAGCCTTAAACAAAAACCATTTGCCCGCTGTTTTTGTACCTTCACATCCATGAGCGAATCAGACGCAGCAAGCGCCCTAAGTGCAGACATTGAAATAAGCGATGTACTCCAACGCTACAGAAAAGCCGGATTTGATTCCGCGCCGTATTTTCAGAAAGCCGTTGCCCTGGCACCTGACCACAGCACCACAGACGCGCTAATTTCTGCGGCCTTGCGGCTCCTTAAATCTGAATTGCGTAAACTACTAAGGAAGCCTAGCAAATACGGCTTAATTCGCTTCTTACAGCGGGCTTTGGGATATTTGCCGGAAGAAACACAATCGTAAATCATGGCACAGACCGTAACAGAATTAGACGCTATTTCGCTCAATAGGATCGCGTTGCTTCATCCAAAGTTGAGAGAGGAAGCGAAGCGCCTTTATATAGAGGCGTCTAAGGCGCTAAAAGGCCGCGCGTCCATAAGAATAGTGCAGGGTTACCGGACATTCGCAGAGCAAGCCGCATTATACGCGCAGGGGCGAACGAAACCGGGGGCGAAGGTTACCAATGCAAATGCCGGATCTTCATTCCATAACTATGGCCTCGCAATAGACTTTTGCCTACTTATTGACGGGATAACCGTAAGCTGGGATATTGCCAAAGATTTCGATGGTGACGGCGCAGCCGATTGGCGCGAAGTAGTAAAAGTATTTGAGGATGCAGGGTGGAAGTGGGGCGGCAAATTTTCTACAATCCGCGATTACCCGCATCTTGAAAAAGCATTCGGTAAAACATGGCGTCAGTTGCTTGAATTGCGCAACGCTGGCAAGGTTGATAAGGCCGGATATGTTTTGTTGTAAGTATATCACACTGATTATACATTAAGCCGCCATTGTGCGGCTTTTTTATTTGCCCCAACATTTCTAAGATTCACCCCTATTCTGAAATTTATTTGTGCAGTTCAAAAACAAACCCCATCTTTGTGTCTCAATAACGAAGAAAATGAAAAAACGAACCACAGTAAAAGAGCAGATCAGCGCCGAAAAGGAGTTGCTATCTGAAAAGCTAAAAGCAATCACCGCAACACACACGCAGCGCATGGAGGTTGCCATTCTCATGGGCACATCACTATCCACAGTTGAGCGGTATTTATCCGGCAATGTGGGCGGTCTGGAAACAGCGCGTGAGATGTTGCGCCTTCTTACATCAGTTACCGCATTAAAAGCCTAACCAATTTTAAACGCAACCAAACAAAATGGAAGATCAAAAAACAATAGACTACGCCAAATTGCAGGCCATTTCTTTGGCCTGTCCCGGCAATAGATTTTGGCGCAAGGCAATATCAAATATTGTTGCGCAAGTAAAGCATGAAGCCACAACAGATGAGCCTTCGATTTCTCTCCGTGAGGAACGCGCCGCCATCATAGCCGAGCTTATTTCTAATGGTGCCTTAACTGTTCAGCCATGAGAGAGATAAAATTCCGCCTTTGGGACGCCGAAAGTCCAGAGGGGCCACGAATGATAATGGCTGATGAGTTGCAGGTATGTGACAATGGGCTTTGGTTTCCGATGGACAATCACAACGATGATGAGAAGCCAGCCATCATGCAGTACACCGGCCTGAAAGATAAGAACGGCAAAGAAGTGTATGAAGGCGACATAATCAAGACGCGGATTTCTACAGGGTTAAAAGATGGGCCAAAGGAAGTTCGACTGATAGGAACCGTTGCAATGCCGTACGATCAATGGGTAGTTATCGGGACTCGTAATTGGCGCGGGCACCAGCAACCATTACGTCAATGTTCTTTACTCCTGCATGGAGTTTTGATAGGCAACATCTACGAGAATCCAGAACTCCTGCCGCAGCCATGAGAGACTACGACCTCAGCGAATCAGACGAAGCGATAGAGGATGAACGCGCTATCTCTTACCTCCCTAATGAATCAACAGAAGAACACCTAGAAGCAACTAAATCTTTAAAACCCACCAATACGCCATGACTACGGAGCAACAAGACGCCATATTGAATCTGGCCAACGCAGCGAAACAGAGATGTTTTGACGCACGAAATCGAGGGAGTATGGCCGGCGAGTACAGGAATCAGGATTATATCGCGGCATTGCGCGACTTCGCCAAGATAATAGAAGGGTTTCCATACACATTTACGTTTTCACTTAACGATATTCTTCTCGATTCTTACAAGCCGGAAGAAAAACCAAACATCCTCCACCCATGCACTACGTCCTCTTAGCCGGTTCATTTATTGCCGCTTTGTTTCTTATACATCAATTCATCATCCACACTTCTAACCAGCAAAAACAAGATCACCAACCATGAAGACCTATATAGTAGAATATCAAATGAAGGGGAGAATGGCAATGCAAGTTGAAGCTGAATCCGAAGACGAAGCCTTAGAAAAAGCATGGGATGGGCTGACTATTGAAAATGTAAAAGATTGGGCCGCATTGGGAGATGGCACCGCGGAACTTCTTTTTGATGACGAAGCCACATTGGACTAAATGTCAACATTTCTTCTTTACACAGGCACCTTTTTTACCATTCGATTTGCCGGCACACTTTGCCCGAAATGGGACCGCCGCAGATTACTTAAACGACCTTAAAAAACAACATGGGTATACTAAACATCAGACCCGCTAAGCGCGGCGAATCAAAAGCAATAATCGGGATAGCCGGGGTGTCCGGTTCCGGTAAGACATACACCGCCCTGCAAATAGCACGGGGCATGGTTGGACATACTTCTAAAATCGGGTTTCTCGACACAGAGAATAAGCGCGGCTCCCTCTACGCTGACATATTGGACGCGCCTTTTATGATCGCGGATCTGTTCCCGCCATTCTCCCCATCCCGATACAGCGCAGCAATAAAAGAGTTCCAGGATGCAGGCGTTGAAGTGCTTGTTATTGACTCCGTGACCCACGAATGGGAAGGCGAAGGCGGTTGTGATGACATTGCGAACGCACCAACGGCCAACGGACAACCTCGGAAAGTTGCGAATTGGGCGGGCGCAAAGCGTGAACACAAGCGATTCATGAACACCCTGCTGCAATGCAACATGCACATCATCTGCTGCATCAGAGCGCGTGATAAGATCAAGATTGAAAAGGTAAACGGCAGGGATGAGTTCATTCCTCAAGGATTACAGCCGGTGCAGGAAAAGAACTTCATGTTTGAAATGACTGCCTCCTTGCTTATGGAAAATTCAGGTCGTAATCAGCAATTTTTAAAGGTGCCTTCTTTTCTATTGCCTGCCTTTGGGGAGGGTAAGAATTATCTTGGCGTCAATACCGGCAAGCAGATTATTGATTGGATCAATACCGGAGAAAAGGAAGATGCGGGAGTGACTCGCCTTAAATCTGAAATGCAAATGGCTTGTGAGCTTGGCGTTGCGGCGGTGGGTAAAATATGGCAGTCCGTACCAAAGCCCCTACAACCGCTATTGCTGGCCCACAAAGACCTTTGCAAAGCGTCCGCTGAGGAATACGAACGTCAGGCCACGCAAGCCAATGAAGATCCGGCAGCAATTGACAAAACAGACGAACGAATCAGGTTGATGATTCAAGATGCGGTGAGCATTGATGATTTAAAAGCAATCTGGCCTGCAATTACAACGCAGACACAAATTGATCTTTACGAATCCAAGCAAAAACAAATCAGAGGATGAAGCCGGAAGATATAAAAATCAGATGTAGTTCGTTAGGGCTTATTATGACCGCCCCAAAGGAGAAAGCAGCGAAGGACGCGGGGCTATTGTCCGAGACTGCGAAAGGGCACCTTTCGGACGTTATGGTAAGTGCCAGGTATAAGCGTTACCCCGACATTGCCAATCGGTACACCAATAAAGGTTTAATGGTCGAAGAGGATAGCATTACCCTTTACAGCCGCGTTACTAAAAAGTTCTACCGAAAAAACGAAGAGCGCATTGGCAATGAATTTATCATCGGGACGCCTGACCTTTATGAAGGCGAATCAATCAACAACGCGGAAATTGTCCACGATGTGAAAAGCAGCTGGGACATCTTCACTTTCTTCCGGCAACACGAAAGCAAATTAAGCACCGCCTATTACTGGCAACTAATGGGGTACATGGCCCTAACAGGCGCAAAGAAGGCTTATCTGGCATATTGCCTTATCGACACTCCTTTGACACTAATTGAGGACGAAAAACGCCGCCTAATGTACAAAATGGCATGCTTGTCTACCGAATCACCAGAGTATTTAGAAGCATGCGATGAATTGGAGCGGAATATGATCTACACAGACATATCGCTGAGTGAAAGAAACATCATCATTGAAATTCCGCGTGATGAAGACGCCATTCAAAAAATTTACGAAAAGGTAAAAAAGTGCCGTGAGCATGCGGCAGAAAAATATCCTTCCTTTTTTGAGAAAGAATCAGCTTGTAAAATCATAGTGGAGGGTAAAGAATACTAATGAGCCATCAAACATTTGTAACATCATTCCGCCGTGTGCTGTATCTGCAAAAGATTTTTGGCGCATCGCTGGATTGGCTTGCGATGGACAACGCCACCCCTTCAAATATGAAAGCGGAGATCAAGAACATTCAGAACGCCATGAAGCGGCTAACTGAAAACAGCAGGCACAGAGCCTTCATGCATGCCGGCAACGACGAGAATTGGCGCATGATCTACACAGAATTGAACGGTGAGCATGTGCAGGATGTGCTGCTCCTTTTGGACACCGTAATGAATGTGAAGAACGTAGACGCAATCACAGAGATCATTTCTCAGAACAAAGTGGCGGCCGCATGACTCTCACAGTGCCCGTGTCAACGGAGGGCCTAAATCTGACGTTGGACGCCGGGGGTGGTGGGTTTTTAGTCGGGATTGGGCTGCCCCCGGTTTTAATTCAAAATAGAAATAGCTATATGAAAAGCGAAGTATTTAATGAGGATTGCTTAGCGGCAATGCGGCTGATGCCGGATAAGGCTTTTGATCTTGCGATAGTAGACCCTCCATACGGCATAGGAGAGCATGGCGGTAAGAAGCGAGAGGGAGGTCAAGCGAGAGCTAAAGGGCTGAAATCCGCTGCCTATTCTGCCAAGGATTGGGACAATGATATACCGACCGAAGAATACTTCAGAGAACTGCAGCGCGTTAGCAAAAACCAAATTATTTGGGGAGGCAACTATTTCATAGGGCACTTGCAGCCCACGCCATGCTTCATCGTTTGGGACAAGAAAAGCAACGATGGATCAGACTTCGCCGATTGCGAATTGGCATGGACCTCTTTCAGCACTGCGGTAAGAAAGTTTAAATACGACTGGATCGGGTTTGGATATCTAAACAATCCTGAAGGCGAAAGAAAGATACACCCGACGCAAAAGCCAGTCGCATTATACAGATGGTTACTTGACAAATATGCGCAATCCGGTGACACAATTCTTGACAGCCACTTAGGCAGCGGCAGCAGCCGGATTGCGGCACATCAGATGGGATTTGACTTTACCGGCTACGAATTAGACCCTGAATACTTCGCGGCGTCAGAAAAGCGATTTGAACTCGCCATTCAGCAGCAAAGCCTTTTTCAATGAGAAGCCGAACTCCAACAGTGTTGCTGCTCATACTTGCAACAGTCATTTTCTCCAGTTCCATTCATGAACTCGTGCGAGGGCATGACAACCCCTTCGTCTGCCTTGTAATGCTTTCCGCAAGTGTATGCGCAATACTCCTTCACATCCTTGAATTAACAAAAAAGCGACGATAACAATGATCACATCAATCGCATGACTGCCACCCTCACCACGCCCGCCCTGAGTCCAAAGAAAGCCATGTACGGCAAAGCAGGAGACAGAGTAACCATACTCTTTTTAATGGGAGAGGTAGCAATAGTCCAACATCAAAAGACAAACGAAAATTTCCCGGTACATCAATAAAAAATTAAAAAATTATGAAATTAGTAGAAATATTTGTCGATTCACCTGAATTGATTCAACACCCCGAAGTAATGGCTCTTATCGAACATTCGCGGCAGTCTTATGCCAATATTGTAGAACGCCTAAAAGCCATGCAGGATAAAGAGTTTAAGCAAATTGAAACTCTTATGAATAGCGACGCCTGCATCATTGACGGCAGACCTATTAAAGATGCAGTTCGTGAAGTTTTAGACCGCTGGACAGCATGACCCAATCCGACCAACTCGCCTACATCGGCGATCAGATCAAATCCATGCGCAAGACATTGAATCTCCGGCAGAATACATTAGCCGCCTACATTGGCGTCACAAGCCACAGAATGCATATGATAGAGGCCGGTAAGCATTGGCCTACTGTGCCGGAGTTATTGCAGATTATGGAGGCGTTAAGCATAGTATTCAGAATGCCATGCGCGCAGATAGTCACCGAACAGATCGGTAAAACACGAACCGTTACTAAAATAATTCCACCTAAATCATGAAGATCATTATAAAATGCGTTGCCGTTTATTTCTCTGTTATTCTCGTTCTGTGGATGGCTTGCTCAATACAAACCGTTAGCCTAAATCCGCGCGATTGGGGCGGAGAAGAAAGAGGGTTCTTTGGCGTCATTTCATTTATTGCCTTTCTTGTTTGCATTTTTGCTGCACTAGAAATTACCTTCGGTAGCAAGAAAGTTGACAAAGCGGATTAATCACCGTAATTTGCAGTCTATTCCGCAATAGCGGAGAAACTTATTGTAGGGTTAATTGCTGGCGGCAACCGGCGTTTATTTAACTCATGACTAAATCCTATGGGGTGCGCTTTGCCGGGCAAGCCTCATAGGATTTCTCTATTTTATGATACTTTACACGCCGCATCAGACCACAATGGCAAGGGTCTACAAATGCACTGCGAAGGCCGTAACCGCAAATAAGAGATTTGAAGATAACATCACTACTCATGACGTATTGATGGTCTTAGAGCGCTTCAATTTTCACTGCGCTTACTGCAACGACCACCTAAAATCTTCCACATGGCAACTTGACCATTTTTATAGCCGGGCGTCAGGAGGCAAGAACATGCCATCAAATTTGGCACCCGCTTGCCGTTGGTGCAATCAAATGAAGAACGCTCTTGACGGATATGCGTTTATCCATAAGTGCAGGGCTATCTCCGAAAGGAACTTGGTTGAGCCTATGTTGGGCATAGCACATGGCAACAATCCAATCGAGGTGACAAAAGCCTTGTCTGATTCAACTGTTCTTTCGCACCCTAACAGGGATAATATTTTTTGTTCATAATGGCCGGTTGGATTAAACTGCACCGGCAGATAAAAGATCATTGGCTATGGAAAGACCCCCAACGTTTTCAGTGGTGGGTAGACATCCTTATGGAGGCCAACCATGAAGATCGCAAGGTTCTTCTAAAGGGCACGTTAGTCTTATGCAAAAGAGGACAATGTGTGAAGTCCTTACAGGGGTGGGCAGAAAGCTGGCGATGCTCCGTAAAAGTCGTAAGAAACTTTTTTGAACTATTAAAAAGTGACGGCATGATTGAGACAGAATCGGTAACTGTAACGACACGGTTAACTGTCTGTAAATATGAGAGTTATCAAGAAACGGGGCAGGCAAAGGGCACGGTGGGGGCAGGCAAAGGGCGCGGAGCGGGCACGGAGGGTTCCTACAAACAAGAATGTAAAGAATTAGAAGAAGAGAAAGAAGAAGAGAGAGAAAGCGCGGGCGCGAAAGAAATTGAAAAGATCTTCCGCCCATCTTACGCCCCCACAATGGAACAAGTGCTTGTATTTTTTTCAACTCATGGGCGCGAGGATTTAGCAGAGCCGTTCTTTCTAAAAAATGAAGAGACTGCATGGCTTTATCGAGACGGTTCGCCAATAATGAAATGGACCGCGTGGGCGGTTGGGTTTATCAAAACGGCTCAAGGGGCCGCAGAAAGGGAATCGAAGAAAGAGGCGTCAAAACCTACACGCCGAACATCTACCCACGTAATGACAGAAAAAGATTTCTCCACAGTAGCCGAATGGCTAGACTATCAATCAAAACAGAATGGAAAATAATATAACGATTTACGAATCTATTTTCACTAAGAACCCGCACCACATTTCGGTTAGCAAAGCATTGGCGCGGATTAAGGACGGGAAGAGCGCATCAATCGTTGACCAGATCCGCGCAACAACGGACAAAGCAACCATTGACCAACTGAAAAAGACTTTGCCGGCGGTTGCCTTTGCAGGAACCTTTGCACAGAGGGGGGATAAGGCGCTCACAACGCACTCAGGCTTTTTGGTGTTGGACTTTGACCATTTGCCGGAAGTTGGAGAAACAGCGGCAGCTATGCGTGATTTCCCCTTTACCTATGCTTGCTGGCAATCTCCATCAGGGCATGGCTTAAAGGCGCTTATCCGCGTAGCAGACGGGAGTAAACACCGGGAACACTTTGCAGCCCTGCGAGAGACTTTCCCCGACGCTGACCCTTCTGGCGCAAACGAAGAAAGGCTTTGCTTTGAATCTTACGATCCGCATATCTACATAAACCCCAATGCGCAGGTTTACAATGCAGTGCTTACCACGGAACAAAGAGCGGAGCGAGTAAGTGCAACGGATTCGGATAGCGAAGTATTTGCGCGGCTGTTAAAATGGATCAGCAATAAGCGCGGCGCATTTTCAACAGGCAGCCGTAACAATTTCATTTTTGCGTTGGCGGGGGCTTGCTGCCGGTACGGGATCGAATCACGCAGCGCGGGAGAGTTGATAAGCATTGAATTCCCTACCGCGGCTGATTTCACCGCAAAGGAAATGATGAGCAGTGTTCGCAGCGCATACAAAAAGAACGGCCCCGCATTTGGGACGGTATGCTTTGAAAAAGATCAACTTGTCGAAATAAAAAGCCGGAACAAAGTCAACTACAAAGACATTCCAGAGTTCAACGAAGATGAACCAGGGAGGGATGTTATTTACGCGCATGAAGTCAAATCAGATGCTTTGAAGATCCACTCTAACGGGTACGATTCCATTTCCGGAATTGATGACGCTTTCATTGATAAGGTTTGGAAGGCGAAACGGGGGGAATTGTCAGGGCTAACCGGATATGGCAACGTAGGAAAAAGCGCCCTGATAAAGTGGTACATGCTCATGCGCTGTATCCTGTACGGAGAAAAGTTTTGCTCTTTCGCGCCGGAGGATAACCCCGCAGCAGAATATTATCATGATTTTGTTGAAATGCTATTGGGTGCCGACTGCACGCCAACAAACCCCAACAGGCCATCAACCGAAATTTACGATAGGGCTTACGATTGGATAGCAAAGCACATTTTTTACCTCTATCCTCAAAATGACAGCCCAACGCCTGATTATGTGAATGAGCGCTTTTTGGAGATGATTGTGAAAGAAAAGGTAGACGGAGTTTGCATTGATCCATTTAACCAGATGGATAACGATTATGGCGCGCGTTCCGATAAGTATTTGGAGAAAGTGCTAAGCTCTTTTGCCCGTTTTGCTCAGGCTCATCAAATCATGTTCTTTATCCTTGCTCACCCAAAAGCGCCATCAGGTAAGGATTCGACAGGGAATTACCCCTGCCCTGACCGTTACGACCTTGCAGACGGAGCGATGTGGCAGAATAAGCTAGACAATTTGCTTGTGTATCATCGCCCATTCATTGCCACTAATCCAGACGATCCGCTTTGCGAATTGCACTCAAAGAAAATCAGGCGGCAAAAGACGGTGGGTAAGCCGGGGTATGTTGAACTACGTTACGTGAGGGCAACGCGAAGGTTTGAAACGCTGCACAATGACCCTATGGAATGCGCTCTAAGAAAGAGAGGTATCGACTTCTACCAGCGAACGCCTGAAAACATTGCTGTAAAATCTACCATTCACGTACCCATAAAACTACCCGATGACTTCTGGAAAGACTGACAAAGAACTAACGAGAGAAGAGAAAATAGAAATGCTCTTCCAGTACCAATACAAAGCCGCTGTTGAGTTTCAAAAGGCAGACGAAGCATTTCGATTTGCCGCAAAGAATGTCGTCGGAAAACTGCAAAAGGAAGGCATTTCTACTGATGAATTTGCCAAGTATTGCATCAATCGTGAAGGTCAAATGCAAAACAACCCAGCCATATGACAAACGCCACCATTCAAATAAACCTTCGCCACTTCCTTACTCCAAAGGCCGCAAAAATGGTAGACGGCAAGATCGTAACCGGCATTACGCGGGAGGATTACAACAGCTATCACCAATACTTAGAATGGCGTTTAATATTCGAGCGGATAGATCACTGTTACAGCCAGATCATGTTGCGGAGGTATCAAACGTATATTTCCAATTAAATGTGACAGATAATTTGTCAGAACAAAAAGATTGATGCTATCTTTGAATCTCAAACGCACGAAGCCATGAAACGAGCAAAGCAATCCATCTGCAAGACAGTTGAAATGATCCGCAGCAAGTGGGCATCATTCGACTACGAGTTTTTCAGCCGCATGGTAATCGGCGGGATGATACAGGATGGCTTTATGTATGTCGAGATAGGAGAAGGTGGCGCATGCGACTGGCTTACAGCAGTTGACATGCAGACCAAGAGTGTAGTAGAGATTGACCTGTACAAAGAATTTTCTAAACTCCCTGAATTCAAAAGCTAATGTCAGCACTTCATATAAAGATCAGAACAGAAAGTAGCCTAAAGACGGCGCTATCCATCCCGGCAGATCTTGGGATTGAATTAGCCTTTGACGCTTACTATAAAGAAGTTATCCGCGTTGCGAAGGACGCCGCCTACAAGGGCTGTGATAGGGTGACTGTCGAGTTTCGACGGACAGACGGGGATGTGTTGCTACGTTCTGTAACCATCAATGGAGCCGTGTTCTAATGAAAAAGATACTCCGCCGGCTATTCGGACTAAAGCCCTTCCCGCACATTCACATCCACATCAAACCAATTGCTTCACAGTACGCAGGCTTCAGTTGCCGAAGGATAATTTTCGAATGTCCATGCGGTGACAGGGCGATGGAAAAAGTATGCAGAAGTTTCAGCGACCCATTCCCGATTGACACAAACCATTTTATCACAAATGAACAAATGGCGGCAATACTTAACGGCGCTCAACCGCCATCCACCCCTAACCCTCTCCATCACTAAACGAAAAATGGAACAATCAAAACCAAAGAGAGGCCGAAAGCCTATGCCTGACCCTTCACTTCGCCGAACCCAACCTATTCGAACCTTCCACACTCCAAAGGACATAGAAGCCATAGGAGGTGCAGATAAGGCCCGCAACATAGCAGAGGCGGCAATCAATGGAGCGATTAAGAAGGCAAAGAAGGCTTTGCCTGTGATTATTTGCGCCATGCTTTTATCCGGCTGGGTTTCAAGATCAGAATGCGGCACATCAGACTTCCAGGCGTTTACGCCAAAGAAGCGCGAAGTGAAAGCAGATTCCGTAACCGTTAAAACCGTCAAATAAAACGCCACAAATGGATACTCAACAAACATTCGACGTCAGCACATTGGAGTGCATATCCGCTCCAACTGATTACTCAAAGGACAATTACAAGTCTACATCGAGAAAGAAGCCGATGATACGAACAGATTCGGATGGCATAGAAACCCGCTATGAATCAGGCGTAGAAGCGGAGGATAAAAATGGCATGGTGCGCGGATCGCTTATCAAAATAATCAACGGCATAAACAACACCACCGGCTATCAATGGCGCTACGAAAGTGAATCAGTAAAACCTATCAACAACTAAAAATTAGAAACAATGAGCAGAGAGATAATAGTTCGCGCATTCAACGCTGAGTACGGCATGTCAGCAGCACAGCCTGTTCAACACTTTTTTAAGACAAACGATGATTGGTTTGGTCTTCGTGTCCAATTCGGAGTTGGGCCAGACATGAAGTTTATCCCGGTTTCTGACTGTACGCTTTTGCAGAGTACGGGGGTGCATGATCGAAATAATAAACCAGTGTTTGAGGGCGACGTTGTTCAACTTTATTTCTACGACAGTTTTAAGAATTATACTCACCAATTCGAAAAATCGCAATGCTGGGTGGATGGCGCGTACCGGGACGATATTAAGCAAGTGAAGTTCGTTTTTGGCTCATTCGTCATTTGGTCAGACCTGATACGTGACTACCGGAATTTCAGCACCCTCGCCCGTCCGGGTGAACGGATTGAGGTAATTGGCAACATCTACGAAAACCCTGAATTGATCTCGGCATGAACACAATAATTCGCCCCATCACCGGCCCCTGCAAAGAGTGTTCAGAAAACAGGGGGACGCAGCCCTTGATCGCAGGATTGTGTCAAAAGCACTATTGGCTTTCTCGTCAGAAGGTCAAATCGACGCAGAAGCCAAAGGATCCCTACGCAACAACCCGCAAGCCCTCCGCAATCGAACAGGGAGGGGGCAAGAAGGCACGAAAACCCATACCTCCGCACTCGGAGAAGGGCAGTCGAAAAACAGCGGCTTATTTGGCCCTGCGCAAAGTTTGGATGGAATCGCATACCAGGTGCGAAGCGGACATGCCAGGGTGCACAGAGGCCGCCACAGAATGCCACCATCAACAAGGCCGCATAGGAGAGTTAATGCTGGACAGTACAAAATGGTTAGCTGTCTGCCATAGCTGTCACGAAAAAATCACAGCCATGAATATCGACGAAGCTGTGAGCCGCGGCTTTTCGCTTTACCGCAATCGCCTGAACGCATGATTAACGGCGTCCTCACTCTGATCCGCGATTCAAAGCAATTATTCGGGCGTCAATGCTCGAGCATGGCAGATGTGAAAGATGCAGTGAATGCCTGGAAGCTGGTAAAGAAGGATGGGGACACGATTTCATTCCAGCCATCAACCCCGAGAGTAACAATAAAATCAGATCACGATATAAAATCAATGGCTCAGAGCCTAAAGCATAACCCACACTCTTGACCACGCCCGATGACGGCACAAAATAACCATTATGAACAATCACATTAAATACGAAAAAAAGGAAGAGCCTGTTATCATGTTTGAAAGTCCCGAAGCGGCAAGTATTCAGACCGTTACGGGATGGGTAAGCAGCACGGGGCGATACTTTGGGCAGGACGAAAGGGCGGCGCGATACGAAGGGTCAACACACCATAAGTGCGACTGTGGCGGGATTGCAAAACGTCACTACATCTACTGTAAGGATTGCCAACACAAACGCACAAAAGAGGCTTACGAAAAGTTGCCATTTGAGCAATGGGACGAGGTAGGCGCGTTGACCCTGCACGATGGGGATGAGTTTTTCTTCAGCTGGGATGATTTGCTTTCATACTGCGAGGACAACGACATTGACCCTACCACGCTGGACCTACTGATTTGTGAGCCAAACCACCTCAGCACAATAGACATTGAATGCGATGAGTTGCCCGAAGATGCAAGTTTCGAAGATGTGGCAAACAAGGAACTGATTGCTGCCTTGAAACTGGTGAACAATATAATTGAGAAGCACCCGCCCATAAGTTGGTCCGCAGGCAAGATTCGAACGGCGGTCCCGGTAGAACTGTTGCCATCTATTACACCCTCTGAAACGTCCGCAGCCCATGAATCACAGCCTGAAACGATCGTTGACTGATGGCAAAGGACGTGATGAGTGCGGCTGAATACCGCAAGATGCCGGTGAAGAAGAAAGACCCTGTTGGCCTTACGCACATCAAAACTGTATTGGCAGGCATGGGCCTACCCTTTGACACTGAATACAGGTTCCATCCGGTAAGACGGTGGCGGTTCGACATTGCAATCTTTCTGCCGGACAACATTTGCGTGGCGGTTGAATATGACGGCATAATGAGTGCGAAGAGTCGCCACACGTCTTGTACCGGATTCACCGGCGATTGCGACAAGACGAACGCTGCCGCTGTATTGGGATGGAAGATATTGCGTTATACGGTACTAAACTTCCGCAACTTCAAGACCGACCTCGAAACCCTGACCTCCTGACCGTACCCAAGCCCTATGATTTCTTCTCCGGCAGCGGGATTTTCAAACGCTTTGCCTCTTTCTCCAATAGATCAATGTATACATCCACCTTCTTAACCTTTTTTACTGTGGCTCTTTTATCGCAAATATCAACGAGCAGCTTCCGGTACTCCGGCGGCACCTTGAAGTTCTCTATTACCAAATCTGACATGGCCCGAAGGTAAAGAAAAAATCTTTTCATTTTCTTCTCAAATAATTTGGCGGTAAAGAAAAAGTCTTTACTTTTGGTCTATCAAATCGCCGGAAGGCACAAAAAACCGACCATGACTTACACAATCTCAAACAACCCAATGACTTCTCAGGTAATAGTAGGAGATGTAATCATTTGCGACTTGCCAAACCTGTCGTACACACGCATCGTAACACGGATTCGCGTTACCGCCGCCGGACGCTATCAGATATTTTACCAAGGTAACGGGAAAGAGCTTTCCTTTTTCAACGGCGCACAGAAAGACAGAAAGGTTCTATACCACCCCTAACCCTCTCCCTGTAACAGGGAACTAAAAGAAAAGATCATGAACGCATCGCAGCAAGTATGTACACGAGAACAGGGCGAACGCCTGAAAGAATTGGGGGTGACGGCGCTTAGCCTATTTGCTTACCAAAGGGAAGGGGGAATAGTTATCAGCCATTACGCGCCTGAGCCATTTGAATGGCTGTCTAACCCGCCCGCTTTTACAGTAGCAGAATTAGGGCAGATGCTTAATAGCGAGGAATACACTATCCGCCGTGGCAGTGAATTAAGCGAATACGCAAATTGGGAGTGGTGTAATGATGATAACGAGGCGGCTTACGGCCTCTTTGCATCAGAAGCCGAGGCCCGCGCCGATAGGCTCATCGTGCTGCTCGAATCAAGCGTTGTTACAATAGAGCAAGTCAACGCCCGCATTTCATCCTAACCAAAAGAGAAGTAACACCCATGACACAGAAAAGATTGTTAGCTCACGAACATCAGAACATGACACAGAAAAGAGTTTTATCCGACGAAGAGCGGATGCCGCAGAATGATCAAGAATGGGAGGTAGTGGCAGTGCAGATGATGCGCGAAATACTCTACGCAAATGGCGGTGTGAATCGCTATAATCCTGAGCCTACGGAATGGCCGGCGAAGCACACAAAGAGCATTGCCAATGCTGCAAAGCAATTCTTTACCGCGCATCTCGAATTTCTTACTGATGATGACATTGAGCAAATGTGCGATGGAGAGGAAGGAGAGACGGACACTAAGTATGGCATCTACCCTGAATGGGCGGCACTCAGTCAATCACTCGAAGACTATTTCAACAGATAAGCCATGCAAGACCCAACAAAAGAACTGATAGAGGAAGCCGCCACGAAGTGGGCGGAGTCTGAGTTTACACACATGCTTGCAGATTGTCCGACAAGCGATCTTAAATATCAGATGAAATATCTAGAGCCAATATATAAGGCTGCAATGGCTTTAGGCTACATAGCAGGCCGTCAATCTTCTTTAGAGAAGGAGGCCGAAAATGGATGGATTAGTGTGAAGGATCGGCTGCCTGAGACTTCCGTGGACAATGTATTTGTCGGCTTCATTGACGGGTCAGTAAGTCTTGGCTGTTTCACCGATGGCTATTTCTATGACAGTGGCGACTTCGCTATTCGTCCGACACATTGGCAACCGTTTACCATCCCATCTCCACCACCACTAAACCCATCATAGCCATGACACACAAAGATCTTGTTCAAATTGCCCACCGCTGGGTGCTTAAAAATGCCTCCTGCGGCGTTGCGTTCAAAGAGTTCGTCAGCAACAACAATACTGGCGAACAGCCGGACGTTATAGGCTTCGGCTCATGGGGGCATTCCGTTCTGATTGAAGTGAAGATTAGCCGGTCTGATTTCCTGTGCGATAAGCATAAGAAGTTCCGAAAGGAGCCGCACACAGGGATGGGTACGCGCCGGTACTACTGCTGCCCGACAGGTCTTATTAAGAAGGAGGAATTGCCCGAAGGTTGGGGCCTCATTTATGTCAGCGAGAAAGGGAAAGCCATCGCTGTACATCAGCCGCAACGCAAAGTTGAGAATGGCTTATACGGCGGCGTGGAATGGATAAAGCACGAGAAGAATGCGAATGCAGAAATGGCGCTCATGTACTCCGCCCTTCGCCGCCTACAAATACGCGGGAGGATTGATGAATGCTATCAACCGCTTGAAGAATTTGAAACCTCACAAAATAGCCCCACCGAATAGCCATGAAAGAATCCCAGGAAGCCACAGATACCATTTACGAGCGGATGCAGCGAGCGATTGATTCAACGCAGGAATGGAGTAATGAGCATGATGTTCTTCTATGTGACAATAAAGCCGCCGCCCGCGCCTGCACCGCCATATTGGAAGAAGAAACAGCAGCACTACGGAAGCGCATTGAGACTTTGGAGGCAGAAAGAGAGTGGATATGCGTGAATGACAGGATGCCTGATTTCGGGCAGACCGTATGGGGATATAATGATCAATATCCTGCTCGCGTCTGTATTGTGGAGCGTTTCATTGGCGATCCCGGCGAAGGATGGTGCTGGGCGCAATGCAACACCGGGATGTTCTATGTTGACGCCGGAAAGATAAACAGCGATGAAGCTGACGCAGACGACATAGATATAACGCATTGGCAGCCTCTCCCATCACCCCCAACCCACACCGCTACCGATGAGTAATAGATTTAGGCCGGAGCGCAAAATCTGCGGTGATTGGGTATCGGACGGGAAAGAGGTAAAAGACTCCACGACCGGCAAAACTGTGGCCGTTTCTGCCCATTTGGAAGGAGCGGAGATAATCGCGAAGGCGCTGAACTTCTATTTCGGCAACACGTACACAAGGAACGATGCGGTTGAAATGATGCACAAAAACACAGGGCAGTCATTAGACAGCATTGCCGATTACTTTGAAAAACATGAATACACAGGCCGAATGGCTATTGAATTTCTCAGAGAGACAGCAGAGGAAATGAAAGCGCAGGCATTAGTTGTGTCAATGAGAGATGAACTAAAGTTTGGGAAGCCGAATGAAGGCAATTCACCATAAATCAACCCCCACCAATCATGAATAAAACACCGCTACCTAAAGAAGTAGAAGACGCTATTGAAGCGCATGCGAAAATCTCTAAGGACATTGAAAACTTCGGCACTGCCCCGCTCGAAACTTCACAGTCTGACATGTTGCTATTGCTGCATTTGGCTGATCACAGACTTGCCCACGGAGATACCTACCACAAATCTTGCCTGCGGCGTGAAATGGTGGAAATGTTTCGAAAGTGTGCCGGATGCCTGCCGGAAGATTACACAGGCCAATC
>Ga0247815_10000167_pt1 | contig 50520 bp, 47 predicted proteins | sample UWRJL194509B1_FD_181014 | JGI IMG/M metagenome (GOLD analysis project Ga0247815, IMG submission 181014) | Plant litter microbial communities from Arlington Agricultural Research Station in Wisconsin, United States - UWRJ-L194-509B-1 | ecosystem: Environmental > Terrestrial > Plant litter >... | reverse complement strand
CAGTTTTAGCTCAGGCAATTGTAAAAGAAGGTTTAAAAAACGTTGCTGCAGGTGCAAATCCAATGGATTTGAAACGTGGTATCGATAAAGCTGTTGAAGCTATCGTGGCTGACCTTGCAAAACAAGCTAAAGTGGTGGGAAGCGATTCTGATAAAATCAAACAAATTGCTTCTATCTCTGCAAACAACGACGAAGTGATTGGGGAACTAATCGCTACTGCTTTTGCTAAAGTAGGAAAAGAAGGTGTTATTACTGTTGAAGAAGCTAAAGGAACTGACACTTTCGTGGATGTTGTTGAAGGTATGCAGTTTGACAGAGGATATCTTTCTCCTTACTTCGTAACAAACCCAGAGAAAATGGAAGTTGAATTAGATTCTCCATACATCTTATTATACGACAAAAAAGTTTCTTCTTTAAAAGAATTACTTCCAGTTTTAGAGCCAGTTGCTCAATCAGGAAAACCATTATTGATTATTGCTGAAGATGTTGACGGAGAAGCTCTTTCTACTTTAGTAGTAAACAAATTAAGAGGAGCCCTTAAAATTGCTGCTGTAAAAGCTCCAGGTTTTGGAGACAGAAGAAAAGCAATGTTAGAAGATATCGCTATTTTGACTGGTGGAACTGTAATTTCTGAAGAAAGAGGTTATACATTAGAAAACACCACTATCGAAATGTTAGGAACTGCAAAAAGAGTTTCTATCGATAAAGACAACACTACTATTGTAAGTGGTGCTGGTGAAGCGGATATCATCAAAAACAGAGTAAACCAAATTAAAGGTCAGATGGAAACTACAACATCTGATTATGATAAAGAAAAATTGCAAGAGCGTTTGGCTAAATTAGCTGGCGGAGTTGCTGTTTTGTATGTTGGTGCAGCTTCTGAAGTAGAGATGAAAGAGAAAAAAGACAGAGTTGATGATGCGTTACACGCAACCCGCGCGGCTGTCGAAGAAGGAATTGTTGCTGGCGGCGGTGTGGCGCTATTAAGAGCAAAAGCTGCCCTGGCAGATCTTAAAGCTGATAACGCTGACGAAGCAACCGGAATCCAGATTGTATCTCGTGCTGTTGAATCTCCATTAAGAACTATTGTTGAAAATGCAGGTCTTGAAGGTTCTGTAGTGGTAGCAAAAGTTTCTGAAGGTTCAGGCGATTTTGGTTATAATGCAAAAACTGACGAATATGTAGACATGCTTGCAGCTGGTATTATCGATCCTAAAAAAGTAACTCGTGTGGCGTTAGAAAATGCTGCTTCGGTTGCAGGAATGATCTTAACTACTGAATGTGCGTTAATTGATATTAAAGAAGAAAGCGCTGGCGGAATGCCAATGGGCGGCGGTATGCCGGGAATGATGTAATCGTTCTTTTCTTAACACTTAAAACGCCGGATAAATCCGGCGTTTTTTTTTGCCTTGAATCATGGTAAATTTTTTATTTAACATTCTCTTTTTCTTTAAAAAATCTGTTATATCTAACTTTGCAGTTATAATAAATTCAAAAAATGAAAAAACTTTTCACTCAAATTCTTTCCTTTATTTTCTTCCTGTTTTCTTTCGTTTTACAAGCCCAAAACAGCAAAAACGCGTATGTTGTGTTGGTTTCGATGGATGGATTTCGATGGAACTATGCAAAGCAGTTTAATCTTCCTAATTTAAAACAAATTGCTAAAGAAGGCGTTCATGCGAAATCAATGAAACCTTCTTATCCTAGTAAAACTTTTCCCAATCATTATTCGATCGTAACGGGACTTTATCCCGATCATCACGGAATTATAAATAATGTTTTTTATGATGCATCGATGAATGAATCTTTTTCATTATCAACCAATGCTAAAAATGATTCACGTTTTTATGGAGGTAATCCGATTTGGAATGCCGCTGAACAGCAAGGTATAAAAACGGCTTCATTTTTCTGGCCAGGTTCTGATACGGATCAAAAAAGACCGACTTATTACAAAAAATACGATGAGAAAATTCCGTATGGGAACAGAATTGACACGGTTATAAAATGGCTGCAGCTTCCTGAAAAACAACGACCGCATTTAATTACCTTATATTTTGACGAACCAGATCATACGGGTCATAATTTCGGTCCGCTTTCTCCTGAAAATAAAAAAATGATCATTAAAATGGATTCGATTATGGGAGAATTGTCTTCTAAAATCAATCAATTATCCATCGGAAAAGAAATTAACCTCATCATTGTTTCAGATCACGGAATGACCAATATCAGCAACGATAAAAAAGTCGCCGTTCTAGATTATCTAAAACCAGAATGGCTTGGTTATAAAGCTGTAATTAATCCAATTATGAGTCTTGAGGCTAAAGCAGGTTATCAGGATTCGATTGCAAAAGCCTTAAAAAAGGTACCGCATATTAAATTTTGGAAGTCAAATGAAGTACCGAAAAGACTACATTACGGAACAAATCCAAGAGTTCATGATTTTGTTATCGAAGCTGAAAAAGGATATAGTTTAGTAAATAAAAAAGACCAAAATATAAAAGGCGGTACTCACGGTTATGATAATAATGAAAAAGATATGCACGCTATTTTTTACGCAAAAGGCCCCGCTTTTAAAGTTGACAAAACCATCAAAACCTTCCAAAATGTTTCGGTTTATCCTTTAATTGCACATATTTTAGGTTTACAAGTGGGCGAAATTGACGGGAAATTGAGCGATGTTAAATCGACGCTGAGAGAATGAGAAAATGTGTCAATTAGATAATTTGATAATGAGATAATTTGATAATGATTTAAAATAATTATCTCATTTTTATACGTTAGTAAACCCGACAGGTTTTAAAAACCTGTCGGGTTTACTGCTTTCTATAGAATTCTGTATAAGCAATTATCTAATTGACACATTCTCTAATTGACACATTCTCTAATTACCAAATTAAAACCCAGTCGAAACAGAGACTTCTTTCCATTTTTCCAATTCTTGTTGAACGCTTTCAATTTTTACATTTGCCATATCGTAGGCATCTTGTCCTAAGAATAAGTGGAGAGCCGGATTTTCCTCTGCGCTCATTTTGATTAAAGCATCGGCTAATTTTTCAGGATCACCGGGCTGGTTTCCGTTAATAGATTCTTTGTGTGCATTTTCAGATTCCCTAACTTCTTTATAGTCAGCAATTGGGTTTTCTGGTAAAAGCAAAGAGCTGTCAGTTAAGAAATCAGTTCTAAAATATCCAGGATATACGAGCGTTACATTTACTCCAAAACGTTTTACTTCTGCCGCTAAAGATTCGGTTAAACCAGCAACTGCAAATTTTGTAGAACAGTAAATTCCCCAGCCCGGGAAACCTCCGTTGTAACCGCCAATTGAAGAAATATTGAAAATATGTCCTGATTTGTTGGCACGCATGTATGGCATTGTGTTTCTGATTACGTTTAACAAACCAAAAACATTTACATCGTAATTTTTTCTTGATTCTTCGTCTGTCAATTCCTCAATTGTTCCTAATAAACCGTAACCCGCATTATTTACTAAAACATCGATTGTTTTAAAATGACTTATTGTTATTTCAATGGCATTTTTGACACTTTTTTCATTGGTCAAATCCATTTCTAAGGGAAGAAAATTTTCAGACGGACTTCCTAATACTTTAATCAATCCAGCTTCAGTTCTTGAAGTCGCAGCTACTCTTTGGCCTTGAGCCAATAATTTTTGAGCTAATAACAACCCTATACCTTTTGACGCTCCGGTAATAAACCAAACTTTTTTATTTTCCATGATTTTATTTTTAAATTAAATGATGGTACAAAGTTATGTCGACAGCGGCGGTGCGAATTAAAGCAATCAAATGAGAAGTTACAAAAATCAAACAATTTCAGTCAATCGATAGTTTTTAGGCGAAACCTGAACATTTTTCTTGAAAAAATTGATAAAATGAGACAATTCTTCAAATCCTAAACACCAGGCAATTTCGTTGATATTCCAATTGGTTTGTTTGAGTAAAATCATCGCTTCCTGAACAATTCTTTCTGCAATAATCTGCGAAGTCGTTTTTCCTGTGGTTTCTTTCAAGGCTTTGTTCAGATGATTTACATGCACATTTAACTGACTCGCAAACTCTGAAGGAGACTTAAAATTGACTTGCTGCGAAATGGATTCAATTGGAAACTGGCGTTCTAATAATTCTAAAAACAAAGAAGAAATTCTGATCGTAGCATTCGATTTACTGTATAATGAAGTAGTTACAGTTTGTGTTTTGAGTGCTAAGTGAATAATCTCGAAAACAAGATTACGAAGAACATCATATTTAAATGCGTAGTCAGAATTGATTTCGTCGAACATTCTCAAATACACTTTTTTTAAAGATTCGGCCAATTCGAGCGAAATCGGAACAATAGGATTACCGCCCGGCTGGAATAAGGGGTATTCTTTTAAATTTCCGAAATGACTAAAAAAAGCTTCGGTAAAAATGCAGAAAAAACCAGTTTGATTTTCATCTATCTGTTCCCAATTATACGGAATCTGCGGATTGGCAAAGAACAAAGCCTGATCCTCAATAACTGAGATCTTGTCTGCATAATGCACTTTGTTTTTTCCGATGATTAAACTAATCTTATAAAAATCTTTTCGGGTATAAGGAAATGGCTTACAGGTATTACCAACAAAATCATCTAATTTAAAAACATTAAAATGTCCGATTTCTTTTTTAAGATTCTCGGGCATTCCTTTTACTTTAATCGTATAAAAATCTTCGAGGGTTTCTGTGAGTTTCATTTTTCAAAGTTACAAAAATCAAATTATTTACGTAGATTATGTGGCAATTTTGATAATTGATAAATTATCTAGTTCATCTTCATTCTTCTAATAGTTGTCATAGACATCGGCGGTTCGCCATTTTTAGTGCTGATTAATTCGATAACAGCCAGTAAATCGCCTTTTTTATATACTAAACCGGTACGGAAGGCTTTAGTCATGATATCTTCTTTTCCTTCTTTATTGATGGCTTCGTATCCTGCCTTTTCAAGAAAATAATGCGCTAATTCCCCATTTGGAGCCATAAAAGTTACTGAATTCGTATTGAATTTAATGGCGATATTTTTCCTCTCGTTGATCCATGCTTCATTGTGCTGATCGTAAGACCACCCGTAAACCATTTGATCCAATTGTTCTCTGACATTGCCTTCAATATCAATTAAACGTTCTAAATCGAGCGGTGTAATTTCTTTCTCTGCAGAATTTTTGAACTTTTTCATATCCTGATCAGAAGTCAAAAAATTAATATTGTGCGGATTCGTTTTAGAATACACCAAATTAATATTCTGACGGTAATAAAATTTATCAAATTCATAAGATGAAACCTCTTTGTAAGCGATGATTTTTTCGCCTTCAACAGTTTCAAATTCCACTACAATCTTGGCTTCCTTAATAGAATTGCCTCTGTAATGAGTTTCGGTTTCGCTTCCTGAAATTACGGTTCCCTCCACTTCTATCTGGTTCTTTTTTAAAATTTCTTCTGCTGTATTTTCAAATACTGATGCAATAATAAAATGCAAGATAACGCCGGGCAAAAGCATGATGATTAAAAAACTATAATTGATATGGATAGACTCATGCTTTCGCAGAAATTCTAGATCCCAGCTTTTATAAAAGGCGATACTCGAAAATCCAAAAAAACAGGTTACCAAAGATCCTAAAAAGGGATAAAAAAAAGAAGAGCTCTCGATTTGTTCCGGCAAAACAGAGAAGAAGTAGAAAAGTGTGGCGAGCATCAGAAAAACATTCAACGCAAACAACAGCTTATATTTTTTTGCGGTGATCTTAATTTTTTCTTCGAAGACTATCGTTTTAGCGTTTTCAATAAGTTCATCAACTTCAAACGACGAAACGCCATCCTGCAGCAATAAATCTCTAATAGCAAAATCGTAATAATCTTCTTTAATATATTGAATAGCCTTTGAAATTAACGGATCATTTGCCATAACTGTTTTGGGTCTTTTATGTTTTTACAGGTTACTAAGTTAATTAGAAAATGAGATATTGGATAATGTGGCAATTAGAAAATTGGATAATTAGAAAATGTGTGAATTAGATAATGATTTGATAGACACTTAAATATCAAACCCGACAGATTTTAAAAACCAGTCGGGTTGATCGCGTAAAAAAATAAGGTATTTTGATTGTTTTTAATTGACAAATTATCCAATATCCAATTATCCAATTTTCTAATTATCTAATTGACACATTCTCTTATTGGCTAAGAAACTACTTTATAAGTAGGATCTTCAATAACATTTACGTTTATCACTGCTGCGGCATTTTTAAGAAGTTCCCGGCAGTCTGGACTCAAGTGCTGTAACTCTACAATTTTATCTTGCTGACTGTATTTCTTTGTCAAATTATTCAGTGCTTCAATTGCCGACATATCAGAAACACGGCTTTCTTTAAAATCAATAATCACATGATCGGGATCGTTTTGAATGTCGAATTTTTCTATAAAGGCAGCAATAGAACCAAAAAATAAGGGTCCGTAAATCTCGTAATGTTTCACTCCTTTTTCATCCATAAAATGTCGGGCACGAATTCTTTTGGCACTTTCCCAAGCAAAAACCAAAGCCGAAATAATAACGCCAATTAAAACCGCCAAAGCCAGATTGTGCAGTAAAATAGTAACCACTGCCACAAGAATGCCGACAAAAATATCATGTCTTGGCATTTTATTAATCACTTTAAAACTTGCCCATTCAAAAGTGGTAATGGCCACCATCATCATGACACCAACCAAAGCGGCCATTGGCAATTTTCCGATTACCGGCGCGCCAAAAAGGATAATCAATAAAATGGTGAGCGAAGCAATTATTCCCGAAAGTCGTGCTCGTGAACCGGCAGAAAGATTGACTAAAGTCTGCGCAATCATCGGACAGCCGCCCATTCCGAAAAAGAAACCGTTTAAGATATTCGAACTTCCCTGCGCGATGCATTCTCTGTTGCTGTTGCCACGCGTTCCGGTGATTTCGTCGACTAAATTCAGCGTAAGCAAACCTTCCGTCAAACCAACGGCTGCTACAATTATAGAATAGGGAAATATCACTTTTAAAGTTTCAAACGAAATTGGAATATTCGGAATATGAAATGGAGGAAATCCGCCTTGAACGGAGGCAATATCTTCGACCGTTTTGGTTTCGATATTGAACAAAATTACAATAGCAAAAACTACCATAATCGCAACTAAAGAAGCCGGAACTGCTTTTGTAATTTTCGAAAAAAGCAAAACGATTCCAATTGTAAGAGCGACCAAGCCCAGCATAATATACAACGGTGTTCCCTGAAGCCAGGAAACCTGACCATTTACGATGGTTTTAAACTGTTCTAACTGCGACATAAAAATTACCACCGCCAAGCCGTTTACAAAACCAAACATTACGGGCTGTGGCACTAATCGTATAAATTTTCCGAGTTTAAAAAGTCCAATGGCAATCTGCACCACGCCGCCTAAAGCTACAGCTGCAAAAACATATTCTATTCCGTGCGATTTCATCAAGGCGATCAAAACGATTACGGTTGCTCCTGCTCCGCCCGAAATCATCCCGGGTCTTCCGCCAAAAACAGCTGTCACCAAACCCGCAATAAAAGCAGCGTATAAGCCTACCAAAGGCGGAAAACCCGCTAAAATTGCAAACGACAAAGATTCCGGAATCATGGTCATTGCAACGGTTAAACCTGCTAAAATTTCGTTTTTGTAATTGACTTTCTGGGTAAAGTCGAAGAGTTGGAAAGCTTTTTTCATAAGTCGCAAATTTATAAAAATAATGCGCATAAAGTCAAGAAACCTTTCCTTTAGAGGAGGGTGAAAATTATAATAATAGTTTAGGATCTAAAGCTGACTTAACAGAAATACTAAAATTGAAAGAATAAAACTTAACATAGGAGAAAGTCTAAAGATTTTACAATGAAATAACTTTTCAAAATTATTGATAATACAGCAGAAAAAAACAGGTGTTTTTCCCCTTTTTTCTGATTTAAAATAATTTCTTAGTTATTCTAATTGTATACAGATATAGCCAAGGCAGTTGACGTAGTCAATGATATTTTTAAGCTCTATATGCGCACCTTCGACTCTTAAGATTTTATCGCAGTCTTCGAGATCAAAATTGACTTTGTAATCTGGAAACTGACTTTGAATAATAGCGATGATATAATTTTTTTCGGTTTCTTTTTGAACGTTTGTTTTAAAAACTTCGACCATAATTACAATTTTTAAGGACTATTCTAAATTTAAAATCAAATAAGTTTTAAAACGGATTATAAGATATTCCTACTCTGAAATATCCTTGCGGATCTTCTTTTTGATCGTAGACATACTTACTGGTTCGTTCTCCTCTTGCAGTCATACGCGTACTTATTACATTGTTTACGCCGGCCTTCAAAAACCCAATTATCTTTGGTGTAAGGCAATATTCGTAAGTAATTCCAGACTTTAACTCTAACTGGTTGAGTTCGTAAATCCCTTTTAAATTTGGAGTGTTTAGATTTAAATAAAAACTTTCAGAGTTCAATTCAGTCCCTGCAGAAATTCTTCCGTTTTCCTGAATGGTTCTTCGCAGCAATAAACGCTGTGGCAAAATAAAGTCAAGATCCCATTTTGAGTTTTCGAATTTATGATTATAGGTAAAAAGCGGTGTAATTGGTATAATTGCCGAAGCATCTAGCATGGCAAGAGCACCAATAGTAATAGTGGTATTCGCAGTTCTTTTAAGTACGAGATTTGCCGTTACGAATCCTTTTACACGCTGTATATTTTCTTGATTCGCATCTACAGAAACGGTTGCATTATAAATAACCGGTTTGTTAAAAAGCGACGTTATATATGTTGCACTTACCGCGCCGGCAAAATAATGAAACTCTTGATTTTCTCTTGTGTACGGAACATCAGAATTGTAATTATGAATCGTTCCAAAATCGTAGGTTTCGTATTTATAACGCAGTGAACTGGTTAAAACAAAACGTTTCGAGTGCGACACATAAAAAGGCATATTAAATGCTGCTTTCAGCCGCGTATGGTTGTCGATTCTTCCTCTTTCGTTATCATTGCCAAATAGTTCCGAGTCATAGTCAGCCGGGCCTAAATGCTCGTATTGCACATCAAAAGTTCTGGTAGTAGGAAATTTATCCGTTATCGCTTTCCCCAAAGTTTTCATGCCTGATCCTTTTTCCTGCGCCATAGTCTGCAAAGCGGTACAAACGAATAAAACTGTAATGATTTTTGATCTCATAAAGTGATGAAAGGATTAAAAAAAATTTGGAAAAGGATATAATCTTGAGCAAAAGTAAACGTGAAGTTTCTTATATAACAGGATAATTATACCAGTGGCGTATCATTTATACGAATGGCGTTTGTATAATTTATACTTCACAAAAGCTTATAAACTATAATATTAGACTATTTTTGCCGTTATGAAAATGCTCAAAATTTATCAGAACTTTTTGCTTAGAAACCTCATCGTAAATACCTTTATTATTCTGGTCATTTTGGCTTGTGTTTATGACGAAATTCGATTAGACGGCCACGATTGGGCTTATATAATCAGCAAAATAACTGTTGGGTACATCCCTTGTATCATCTGGGTTACGATTTTTAATCTTTTTATTATAAAGCCCTTTTTATTTAAAAAAAAGCTTAAAACATTCTTTGCTCTTTTTGTAGTTTACTGGACTTCTTTTTACTTTTTCATGAATTGGTTTTTCCCGCTTGTAGGTTTGGGAAATTTCAAAACACTTCAAATATTGTCGCTCATCATCAACGGAATGTTTTTCTATTTTATTCATGTGGTGATCACCAAAAAAATCATGGATGCTGATAAAGATATTATGAATTTCAAGTCTGAACTTTCGTTCTTGAAACAACAGCTTAATCCGCATTTTTTATTGAATGCGATGAACAATTTATACGGAGAATCCCTGACCGAACCAGACAAACTGCCGGATCGTATTTTAAACCTTTCGGACATGCTTCGCTACCAAATTGAAGCGACCAAAAAGGACTATGTTTTGCTGGACGAAGAAATTGCGTTTATGAAAAAATATATTGAATATTATACTTTCAGAAATGAAAGACTGGGTGTTACTCAAAATTTTGAAGGTACTTTTGATGCTGTTGAAATTCCGCCGCTGTTCTTTTTGCCCTTGGTAGAAAATGCGGTTAAATTCTCGGCAGAAACGACTGAACCTTATATTATTCTGGATTTAAAAGCAAAGTGCAATAAGTTGTCTTTTACTTTAAAGAATAATTTTTTAGATTCGGGTTCTCGCCTTTCGAGCACGGGAATTGGAATTGAAAACCTTAAAAGGCGCCTTGAAGTTCACGGACTAAAACACGAACTGACCTGCAATAAAGAAAAAAATACTTTTAGCGTAACACTCAATATATGGCACTTACCTACCGTTGTCTGATTATAGACGATGAAACGCCGGCACACAAGGCGCTTGCATCGCATATCTCGAAGTTTGATGATCTGGAACATTCCGGAAGCGCATTCAGTGGCATGGAAGCTGTTAAAATGCTCAACGAAAACAGTTACGATATTATTTTTCTGGACATTAACATGCCTTTACTTTCTGGTGTAGAACTTATGGAATTACAGCCCAAAAGACCGCTTACTATTGTTACAACAGCTTATTCTGATTATGCGCTTTCGGCGTACCAAAACGATGCGATAGATTATTTACTAAAACCTATTTCGTTCGAAAAATTCTCTAAAGCGATTGAAAAAGCCAAAACTTACTCGTCTGGAAACAGCCTGAAAAAGGAAAACAATACGAATGCAAAAGTTCTTTCGCAACGCGTAAACGGACAAATAACGGACATCCTGCTCAGCGATATTATTTACATTGAAAGTCTGGGCAACTACATGAAATTGTACAGCGCAAAACTAAAATCACCCATTATTATTTACGGTTCGCTTTCGAGTATTGCAGCAGAAATTGACAGCACGAACTTTATACAAGTGCATCGCTCTTTTATCGTGAATGCTGCTAAAATTACATCTGTTACTTTTAAAACTTTAACGATGAGTAATAACGAAATTATTCCTGTGGGAAGAAAATATCAGATTTTACTAGACAATCTGCTGATTAGATAATGAGATAATTTGTCGATTAGATAATTCTTGAAAGCTCAACTTTATGGTTGGGCCTTTTTTGTTTAACTAAATACATAAAACACTAAACTTAAATTAGTTGCGTTTTGTTTTGCAGTAAAAAACCGTATAAATACGTAGTGTCAGGTTTTTGATTTTTGGTAAACTTGTAGGAAATTAACCAAAATCAAAAACCACTTATTATGAAAAAAACTTTACTTGTACTCTTTATTCTTGCATCAACATTCCAAAGTTGGGGACAGGAAAAATTAACAGAATTGGAATTAGATAATAAAAATTCTAACAAAACTGATAAAATTGATGGTCGTATCAATCGAGATGTAGTACCTGCTGAAACGAATACTTACGTTATAGAATATGATTTTAAAAAGGGCGTTTATAATCGTAATCAGCTTAATTTAAAAATAAATACTCCTGTCGTTTTTAAAATAATAAACATAAATAGACTGGCTTATGATGTAAAAGTAATTCCTCGGGATTCAATCTTAGCAGATACAGGTTGGGAAAATGGAGTAATGGAATTTCTTAAAGAGAATTCGTTGCCAACAACAGCTAATGCAAAAGAAGATGAAATCAAGACCAAATTAAGCTCTGATATAAAAAGTGCAGCATTAGAAACTGATGATACTAAAAACGAAGTTAAAAATAAGGATACCACTATAAAAAATCTAAATAACATTCTTTATAATCTAAATTTGGGAATAGAACAACTAGAAAATAAAGTCAAAGAAAATGGCTTGAATAAGATCAAATTGGAGGAAGAAAAAAATAGCCTTCAACAAGAAAGTATTGATTTACAGTCAAAAATAAGCAACCTAAATCAGAAAATTGAAAAACCTACATCTGAAACAGATTTGAAAATAAATGAAGAACTAAAATTAAATATAGAAAACAAAAAGAAAGTAGTTACGGATAAAATCGCAAATAATGAAAAAACAAGTAAGGATGATTCAGCAAAACTAGAAGAACTTAAGGCACAACGAACAACAATTGATACAGAATATAAACAGTTAGTATTAGAATATACAGCTTATAATAAAACCTTTAGTAAATTAAAAGATGTTTATTTTAAAATTCTTAAAGTAAATGAATGCTACAATGAGATTCGTCTATATATGAGTAATCCTTTATTATCAAAACAAATTGATCCTGAAAAATTCCTTAACATAAAGTCTACACTTCCTTCTCTTCATACTGAATATCAAGAATTTTTAGGCACATATATGCAATTGGGACACGAATTTTATGTATTAAACCATAATGAAAAAATTTTAGAATTAGATTTTGGAGGACAAAGTAAATTTCTTGAACCAGCAAAAAACATGAAGCAATTAGCTGATAATTGGAATGAAGAATTTAAAAAAGCTGATATAAATGCTCTAATACATGAAATGAATAGAGCTATCGAGTTACTACAAAATCAAGAAATTTATACCTATGTGTCAAGACCTATACAACCCGTAAAAGATGTTGTCATTTTTGACGTAAAAATAAAAAAACACAATCAGGATAAACCAGATCATAATGACAACAGAGAGTTCTCATATAAAGAATATACTAAAGGAGGAATGCGATTTGATGTAGGTGTAGGATTTGCACTAAGCTATTTAGATAACGCACCTCAATATGAAATAGCACCTGACAAAGACAGCAATGATGTTATTGCCTTAGAAGAAAAAAACCTGTGGGTTCCTTCTTTTGTAGGGTTATTTACAGCTAATTTTAGAAGTAATAAATTAGCAACACTTGGTATTAGTGCTGGTATTGGTGTAAGTGCAGACAATGCTAAATTTGAATTTTCTAATTTTTACTTTGGCCCAAGCCTTACTTTAGGCAGAGAAAACAGATTGTGCCTAACAACTGGAATATCTGTAAAAGGAGTAACTAAACTTAAAGACGGTTTAGCAGAAGGTACACCTGTTTCTAATACCAACAATATAAGCAGCTTTACTAATGACACATACAAGTTTGGGCCTTTTTTCTCTATTACTTATAACCTTACTAAAGGCATAAGAAACAATGTTAAATATCTCAAGAAATAAAGTTCGATTTCATATCGTATTTCTTTATAAAACTCCTGCGCAATCGTCTCCTAGCTTTTGCGCAGATTTTTAAAGATAACATAAGAAAGGTTTTTAAATAATGAGGGATGACAGAATTGAGAATTTGTTAGTAAGTAAAAACTATTTACTTTAGCCAAGTTTACATCAAAATAATCTATTGAATAAAAAATATAACGCGTAGGACAGTAAGTTTCATGTCTACCAGTAAAAGTTATTCATTAAACCAACAATTAACCAAAGATCTTTAAAAAATGACACACAACATTACTCCAATTACACTACATAATAAAAATATTGATGAGCTTACTATGGAAGAAATGTCATTCATTCACCTATCTAGAAGTTACAGCCCAATTAGTGTCAAAAGTGCACATTTAAGATCAACATTATCCTTTATATGTCAAAATATACAACATTCATTACAATTCGAATATAGCAAACAATTAATGCCTTATTTATCGTTATGTGCACTATTAGATCAGTTAGGGATATGTTACAATCGAAAAGATAAAGGAGAATCAAAGTATGAAAATGGAATAAAAAGATGTCTCGTTTATTTTGGCGAAGTTAATGAAGATGATGAAATGATAGATATTCTTTATGCCTTACGAAATGGTCTTTTACACAATCTAAGCTTAACATCGAAATTAAAAAACAAACATTATATTTTTAGCTTTACTAAAGATATTGAGACAGTTTACGAGAATGCGCAGAATGAATGGGATGGAAACTATGATACTCTTGATCGTAATCGAGAAAAATTCACAACACAGATTAATGTTGAAAAGTTTCAGGCTTTAGTTTATAAATGTATTCAAAAAGCAGATGATCTTAATCAGCAATCATTATTGGAATTAAGATTGCCTGGCGGAGTAAAACAGCTTTTTGTCGACTACATTAGAGGTATAGATAAATAAGAACTTAAATACATTCATAATCTTATCATTCTACGAAGGAGAAATGAGGCTAATAAGGCCACAATGTTTTGGAGTTTCTTAGGAAGATTTCTCCTTGGTCGAAATGACAATCCTTTAGTTACTTGTGAATAGTCAGACTTACCATACACTAAATAAAATTAATTGCTATTAACAAAAGTCGAAAAATGAATTGGATAATTCAGATCACATCGCTTTACAAGCATCAATAATAACAAAATTGTTTTTAAAATCTCCTTCTAAGAAATTCAATTGCACCAGTTGACCATAAAGCCAGAAAAATTAAAACCGGCTGGAAAAATAATCGGATCAAACGAGATTGATCTGTGTCGAGTCCCAAAGCAGATGTTCCGTTTAGATATTGCGCGATATTACCCGGAAAAACCATTACAAAAAATATAGCGAGCGTAATGCCTATTAATACTTTGTATCTGGTAAGAAACAATAAAATAAGTCCTAAAGTGATTTCTACAATTCCGGAAAGTATGACAACGAGATCTTTATCCATCGGTATCCAATTCGGAACCTGTGCCTGAAAATCGGCTCTCTGGAAAGTAAAATGCCCAAAGGCCGCCGTGATCATAAAAAGTCCTAATAGAATTCTAAAGAAATTTTGCGTTTTAGTCGTTTGTATATTTTCCATACCTCAGGGTTGTTTTTTTAATAAAAGATGTTCCATCAAATTTAGCACAATAAATACTGAACTAAATTGCATAGTTTTTACAGCATCGCTGCGTAATCTCCATGTTGGGCCGTATGAAGTGAAAAAATGTGTACTATTTCATGAAAAGGGATCATCTTTTAAAAAAACAGGTATTAATACGCATCGCTCAAAGTTTATTTTGTAGTATACTTGCTTAATAATTACATAACAATCATGATTTTAGTAGGTTAAAATCTGGAATGTATTATTTTTTTGGGGCAGAAAGTGAGATAACTAATCGACAACGATTAAGTATCTCACTTTTATTTTTTAAAACCTTTCTTATCCACATTTGTGGTTTTCCGTAAGGATAAGAATCTCCGAATATTGATATTTGTTTTTATAAAGTCTGCTAAGAACTAAATTTAATTATTTTTATAAAATAAAAACACATCGATAACTTTTACTATATAACTTTTAAAATTTCATACTAAATGGGCCTTGACATAAGCGTAAGCGTAAATAATGATGAAACGGTATTTTCTGATGACTACCATAATGAAGAAAACAACTATTTTGAAAAACACAGCTTAAGCAGGGAGTTTTGCAATTTCATCTCCCGTCAGCATGTTGTGGATCATAAAGCAGAGCTGGATCAGATTGGTGAAATTACAAATGTTGATATTTCTCCTCTTTATGAAATGGAAGATTATCCGGATGAAGAAGAACTCGAATATGAACTTGAAAATGAAGAAGACGAAGATGAAATTCAACATCTTCTTTTAAAGGCAGCTGAACAAAAAAATAAGCTCAACGGCAATATTGATAAAGTCCTCTCGACGGTTAACCAGCTTATCGAAAAACTAAACCATATTGATAATCTTCAGAATCTGCTCATTAAAACAGATTTTGACACGCTCAACAATGCCCTTTATTTTTCTGATTTTACTCTTGATAACGGCAAAGGTTATATAGATAATAATTTCGGACAGGATTTAAGAAACTTTAAGCGTTTTTTAGAATTTGCAAAACAAAAAGGTACAGAAACTGTCTGGTTTACATACGGATAAATCTGCCCATACAACTCAACCAAAACCAACCCAATGAAAAAACCATTCCTACTACTCCTTTTATTTTGTTTTATTATTACGGTTCAAGCCCAAAAAAAGGAATTTAAATGCAAAGATATTTATGAAGCGGCAAAACTAATTGATGCCGGAAAATACGACGAGAGTATCGCCATGCTTAAAGAATGCGAGAAAGCAGATCCCACAGAACATGCCTATCCGTATGAAATTGCACTGGCGTATACGTATAAAGAAGAATATCAAAAAGCGATCGACCAGCTTGAAAAAATAAAAAATTATAAGGATCTGGGGCCTGATTATTATCAATTACTGGGGAACGCTTATGATTATGCTAAGAATCCAAAAAAAGCAATAAGTGTTTATGACGAAGGATTAGTAAAGTTTCCGAACGCAGGAAGATTGTACCTGGAAAAAGGGGTTATTTATGAATCTCAGGAAAACTATAACGATGCTGTTTTAAGTTATGAGAAAGGAATGAAAGTAGACCCAATGTATTCGTCTAATTATTACCGGGCAGCACTTCTTTATTTAAATTCAGACAATAAACTTGCGGGTTTAATGTATGGTGAAATTTTTATGAATCTTGAAAGAACAACCAAACGAACCATTAAAATAAGCGAACTGCTTTTTAATGCATATAAAGAAAACATCAAATTTAATGATAGAGGAGCTAAAATAGATTTCTGCCATATTGTAATCGATGCCAATAGTATCAATGATAAAGAGATCAAACTTTCGTTTTGTGAGGTTTTTGGTTTCAGTTTTATTTTAAGCACACTCAATCAAAAAGAAATTACACTGCAGTCACTTTCAGAAATAAGAACTTCTTTTATTAAATATCACTTTGAGAAAAATGCCCAAAAATATCCCAATGTTGTATTAGAATACCATAAAAAATTACTTGATCTTGGTTTGTTCGATGCTTACAACCACTATCTTTTTCAGATGGGTGCCGAAACTGAATTTAATCAATGGCAGACGAATAATAAAGAACCATATGAAAAGTTTGTCAACTGGTATCAAGATCCGGAAAATGAGTTAAAAATTACTCAGGAAAATATTTTCCTGTCGAATTAGAAAATCAGAGAAATTCAACAATAAATCTTGCATGGAAATGGAGGTAGAGAATTTATTCGAAAAATACGAAACCATTCTTGTTTTTAAAAAACAGAAAAAAATCTTTCAACAGCTAAAAGGCGGCAAACCTTATATGGTAACGTCCTATGATATTCGGGAATTACCTTATTCAAAAATAGTCGATAAAAAGCGGTCTTACATCAGAGTATACAATCTTATTGACAATATTAAGAAATGGGGAATCATCAATTCTAATGGAAATGAGATTGTACCTCCCATTTATGATTACATTTCTCCTGTTGTTGGAAAAAGATATTTCAAAGTGTTTTCAGGTGATTTTAAATGGAAATACAGAACTAAATCTGCTGCATTGTACGACAAACTTATAGACAATAGCGGCTGGAAAGCTTCTTTATATAAAAGTACTTTAGGATATGGAAAATGGGGTTTAATTGGGCAAGAAACCCCACGTCTCGTTGTGCCGATCACCTATGAATGGCTCGAATTTATTTCAGATCAGCACATTCTTTGCAATATTGGAGGAAAAAGAATCATCAAATGGTATGATGGTAATGTGAGAGAAACAAAATGGGCTATTGCAGGCGGCAATTGGGAAATAAGAAATGATTCTAAAATAATAATTAATGCCGGAACTTTGCCCGAAGTAATGGAGCAATTTAACCAGTTGCAATGCAGTCAACACTATCCTCTTTTTAAACAATCTATCGGCAAATATGCAGTAAAATAGGCATTTTACAGGTTACCAAATACAATTACACGCAGCTTTCCGTTTCAGGCAATATCCCTCAATCCGTCAGGAAAAGGTCTGTAGGCGTAATAATGCAGGACTTCTTCTATGGCGGCTTTCAGGGCTTGGTTAATGGGCAGCAAAGTCATTCCCATTTTTAGGTCTATTTGTGCCAGGCGCATATAATAATCGGTAAAAATAGGCACGTATATTCCGTTGTTTATGGCTGTTTCTGCTGTGGCAAAATTTTCCTGCTGTTCTTCTTTTATAATTTTGCAGGTGGCCAATCGCATCTTTCCATATTTATCCGTAGTCGCGCCGTAACCAAAAAGACGGCATATTAAACCACGATATTTGTAATTGCTGCAATTGCCGCGATGATGTTCTAAAACCGAAAGCGGGCGGTATAAAAAGCAATTGGCTGTTGTAACTTTTGTTAATTCTTCTAAAGTGGATTCGGCTGTACCATTCAAAAATAAATGGAAAGCCCAAGGCAGAAATTCTAATGGCGAAGCATCAATATTGGGGGTCGAACAGCATTTGCCGCAACCGGCGTTACAAAACAAATGGGTTTGCGATTTAAAGGCAGTAATTTCAATTTCAAGGCGGTCAAACAACGCTTCAACAAGCCGGACTTTTTGTTCTATTGCCATTAGGTTTTTGTGTAAGGTAGGCTAATAGAAATGGCTCTGAGTCTTTTTGTGAATAGTTTGGGTAAATACACAAATCCGAAATTTTAAATTCAAAATTTTAATTCAGTTTTAATTCAGTTTTAATTTTAATTCTCGCGTTTATTTTTAAGACAATATGCTGCTTTATGTAAGAATCTATACGTAATTTTGTATCAATACCAAGATGTCTGTTTTCACCAATCAAATAAACAAAAGTTTATAAAATACTGAAAAACAAGCTTCTGAAAACCCAAAAACGAATAACAACTTAAAAAAGACCCCAAAATGAAACTTACAAATTTTTTAAGCAGTCAAGGTTACGATTTAATCGAAGGCCCCGTAAGAAACCACAAACCATTACAGCTTTGGCTTAAAAAACCATTCGAAGAAGGACAGCTTTATTATGCCAGTATTGAACACGCATTTAAAAGTAATGTGGTATTAACAGAGATCGAAAATCCTGCTTTAAGTATAAGCGCTACTCAAAAAGACGACTACGGATTTAATATTGGAATTACTCTTTTGCAGGAAATCCTGAAAACACTCGGTCTCGGATCTTTTGAAATCTCTTCAAAAATCAAATCTGGAAAAACCGTTACAATTAGTTACGATAATTCAGTTACAAAAGAATATGCCATTGGCGCTCTTGAAGATTATTTTTTTACTGCCGATTTTCTGCATCCAAATCCATCTTTATTAAAAAATGCCAACCGCAATTACATCATGATCATAACCGGAACTGTATTTGCAAAAAATCTTGTTGCCGATATCGAAACGGATTTTGCATTTGATAATTCCCTAATCGCAAGTTTAAACGAAGTAGCGAGCGGGAAAATCGATTTTACCTCAACGGCGCAAAATAAAATAAAAATGGTTTCAAATGTCGACGTTTACTTTCCGGTAGCAGTAAAAGCGAGCCGTGTCGATTTTGACAGAAGCCGATTTCAGAAATTAATATTGATTACGGATAGTAATAATATTTTTTAGGTCTTATTTTATTTATCATTCCGAAAACAATACCAGCTGTTTACAGTATCATCTTTGTCAAAGTTTACAACTTTGACAAAGATTTTTTAATTATTAAAATTTAATTTACTTTCGGGCAGGATTTTCAATGCTGTTTTCCAGCACTAACTTCAACCGGCAAAAGCCCTTAAAAACAAATACAGCATGAGATTGTCAATAGTTTTCCTTTTTCTTTTATCCTTTTTCTGTGTTTCGTCGCAGGCACAAACCAACAGAACATGGCAGGCGGGAATATATAAATCTTTTTCAGAATTTGAGCAGAATACTCCCTCTGTAAAATTAAATTGGGAAGTGAAACTCGACAGTGTTAAATACGGGAATCTGGGCAATAGAAAATTCATGAACACCTATCTTCTTGCTATTCCAAAAGCAGAAAGTAAAAATATTGGAGAAGTATTCGGTTTCAGTGACGGAACTCATTTTTATATCGCTGATTATCCTCATAACCTTTACAATTTTGCATTTTACATGCTGGAACCTGTTGGTGCACAATATTTGTTTTTTGAGTCTCTTAAAGAAACGCAGTATGGCGAAATGCATCTTAGCAATACACTTAATATGACTACAGGAGCAATTGATTATCTGACTCATAACCGTTTTAAAAAAATACTTGCTGACAAACCGGATCTCTATACTAAATACATGAAAGAAGAAGATAAATCAGCAGTATGGAAAGAATATTTAACGGAATATCAAAAAAAATAACCGTCGCAGCACGAATCTTAAAATATCGCAGCACTCGAATCTCTTCTGCTTTGTATCTTTGCCCTTTACGCCTAAAGAAACAAAAATGCCACTAAAGATTTCCCAATTTATATGAGACGAGAACATTATATTCCCTTTAACAAGGAATTCTTACTCGAACAACAAATCACTGCTTTCGCGGCAGATCAGAAAAAAGTCGATGATTTCAAAAAACTGTTTGATATCGTCGAGCATTATTATCATTATGAAGCTTTTAATTTAAACCGAAATCTGAAGCAGCATTATGCTTTGTTTGATCCGGATTTAAGCAAAAAAGAGCGCAGAACTTTTATTGGCAAAAGTGACTTTTCTGTTTTTAAGAAAACCTTACTTACCGTTTTAGAGCTGGGCAATTACACCCGTATTGATCAGGAAACTTTAGATGCCGCTTTTAAGGATGCGGATTTAATTGGCCTGAAGCTTTCTATTGATTTTAATGCTTTCAAAGATTATGAACTGTATGTTCGGGGCAGTCACACCTCTAAAGAAAAAGTCAAAAAATATTTTTTTTGGAAAAAGGAAATAGAGATCGAATATTATGATCGCGTGCTGATTTACCTGCATTATAACGACACTAATTTTCTGAAAGAAAAGAAAGTTAAATTAGGCAAAATGCCCGTTGAGCCGGGATCTGTAGTTTTAAAAATCTTTAAGCGAGTTCCTATCAACGATCTCGAAACTATTTTCCCCAATGCAATCCCGAGAATGTCAACAACAGACAAATTGCTGCTTTGGGTTCCGGGGCTTTTTGGAGGCATTTCGTTATTAAGCGCCAAGGTTATTCCGGCTTTAATTTCGATGTATCAGGCATACCAAACCGGAGAAACCATCGATTTATTAAACAGTAAAACTTCCTTAAATCAAGGGTTAATTGCTTTAGGGATTCTTTCTGCCTACTGCTTTCGCCAATACAATAATTTTGTAAACAAGAAAATTAAATATTCTAAAATACTTTCAGACAGTTTGTATTTTAAAAATCTCGGAAACAACAGCGGTGCCTTTTATTCACTGCTAAATTCTTCTGAAGAAGAAGTGTTGAAAGAATCTATTTTGGCCTATTCTTTTTTACTCAGAAGCGAAAATCCGTTAACTGCAGAAGAATTGGACAACCAAATTGAATCGTGGTTTAAAACAACTTTAAATACGGATCTTGATTTTGATATAAAAGATGCTTTATCGAAACTGAAAAATATTGGTCTTGGAACAGAAACAAATGGAAAATGGAAGGTTATTCCGTTAGAAAAAGCACTCATCACCATTGATAACTTGTGGGATGGCGTTTTTGAATATAATGTATAAAGGTCTTGAGATTCTGAGCAACTAAGTTCCGGAGAGGGAACTTTCTCTTAGAACAACTTAGTACCTTCTGCAAATCTTTGTCCCTTTGCAACTTAGAGCCTTTGTACCTTTCTAAATTTTCATTAGATTTACATACTAAACTAACCTAAAACCACAAAAATGAGAACATTAGACCAATGGTTTGCAGAGTATGCTGTAAGTCACCAAAACCCAAAAAACAAAGCGATACATTATATTTGTGTTCCCGCGATTTACTTTTCTATTGTGGGTTTATTAATGAGTATTCCGAGTGGTTTTATTGCGAATACTTTAAAACTAAATGCGCCGATTATCGAAAATTGGGCTTTTATTGTGCTGCTTTTTGTACTTGTTTTTTATATCAGATTATCAGTTGCAATGGCGGTTAAGATTGCCATTTTCTCCGCAATTTGTCTGGCAGCCAATTATTATATCGGACAGGTTTTTCCGTTATGGATGTTCTCTATCGGCGTGTTTGCAATCGCCTGGATCGGGCAATTCTACGGACATAATATTGAAGGCAAAAAACCTTCTTTCTTAAAAGATCTTCAATTTTTATTGATTGGTCCGGCGTGGGTGGTAGAGAATTTATTTTCGAGAAAATAAGTCTTTGATAAATTCCATTTTACTATGAACAGCTGGCACTAACGGCATAAACATACCTTTAAAAAGTCCAATTTTTTTAACATCTGTTATCAAAATTGGACTTTTTTTTGGTAAAATTTTCTTAATAAAAAATTAACGAATACAATATTATATAATTTAGCATCGTTAAAAAATTAAGAAAACCGTAAACAAAAACCAAAAACTAAATGAAAAAAATTATCATTTTATTGTTATTTACCGTTCTTAACCATGCTTTTTCTCAAAACGGAAAAATCTATTTAAAAAATCCTAAATTCAAAGTCGGCGCACCAAATACATATGTGTACGAACCGCCGCAAGGACTCGCTGTTCCGGAGAAATCGAGAGCAAGCATCGTGTACCAATTTAATTACGAAAACAGGTCTGAATCGAAAGAGCTGACAAAAAAAGGAAAACTGTATGAGTTTACACTCCAAACAGCAGATCCTGCCAGAACACTTCTTATTATCATTACGAATGGCCAAAAAGTGGTAGATAATAATAGTGAGAATGGTTATGCCGTTTTATTGAAAACCCAAAATGAATCTGAATTAAGCAAAAGTTTAGCAGATGTTATTTATACCAAAAATTATGGCAGCTATTTTTTAAAGCTAAAACCGGACACAAAACCAGAAACTTTAGCTGCTGCATATGCGGCTCTGTTTGAAAAGTATCCGGACTTAAAAAACGGAAAATATTACATGTCTTACCTGTATCAAAAGGATCCTGCTGATAAAGAGAAAACTAAATCAGAATTTCTGGCTTTTGCCGCAAAGTGCATTGCACAAAACACAGAAGAATCTTTAATGATGGTTTCTACCATTTATTCTCAAAATGACATGCCGGAAGAGAAAGAAAAATTGGATCAGGAGATTTTAAAAAAATACCCTGGCGGCCAATTAGAAAAATCGAAGTTTATTCAGGATTACTTCAAACATCCGGACAAAACAGAGGCTTATATTTTAGAAAATATCGAGATTTTAAAAACAAAATACAAGGACAGTTCTAAAGCAACTTTAATATCTCTTTATCATAATTTGATGCTTTTGTATCTTGACCAAAAAGAGTATGAAAAAGCTGTAAAAATAGAATCTCACTTTTTTGATCCTAGCGGCCTGTACAATCAATTCGCTTGGGAATTATCCGGCGGCGACGTAACATCTCCCTTAAAAGATGGTGAATTTGCCTCCAAAATATCAAAGAGGTCATTAGACATTATTGAGGAAAATAAAAAAGAAAAATACTATCCGCAATATGAGAATCTCTTTAATATGTATGCAGACACGTATGCACTCCTGCTCTTCAAACAAGGCAAATATGAGGAGGCTTTTAAATATCAGGAAGCTGTTAAGGCCGCAAACGGATTAGACGCAGGCGGAAGAGACCGCTATCTAGCTATATTAGAAAAGGTAAAAGATACTGATGAAGTAAAAAAATATATTGAATATGAAATCAATACCAATGAGGTTACTTCTCCCGCATTTCTTTCTAAATTAAAAGAAATTTATACTGCCAAAAATCTTGATTTGGCTGCATATGAAAAAATAAAAGAAAAAACAGATGCATTGGCTAAAGCAAAAATGCAGCAAAAAGTTATCGAGAAATTCGGTAGTGTGGCCGCGTCTGACTTTGCTTTGAAAAATCTGGAAGGCAAAGAAATTAAACTTTCTGATTATAAAGGAAAAGTTGTAGTGCTGGATTTTTGGGCTACGTGGTGCGGGCCGTGCAGAGCTTCTTTTCCTAAAATGCAGGAACTGGTGAACCAGTACAAAGATAAAAATGTTGTCTTTTTATTTGTTGATGTCTGGGAAAATGGCAAGGAAGAGGACATTTTTAAAAACGTAACGTCTTTTATTACAGAAAAAAAATACAGCTTTAATGTCGTTTTTGACTCAAAAATGGAAGTAGCCGGCCATTATAAAATCAAGGCAATCCCTACGAAAATTGTAATTGGCAAAGACGGCAATATTCTTTCACCTGATACTTCTGATATGGAAATTGCAAGTATAATTGATAATCAATTGAAGTAAAAGATTCAAATAGAGATCAGAAAACCTTTGTCGAAGTTCAAAACTTTGACAAAGGTTTTTGACAATTTAATACATCTAATTTCTTTAAATAATATTTATCTTTATAACGCGCAATCCCTACTCCAACACTATGAAAATAGATAACAAAGAGGTTAAAATTGAACGTGATGATATTTTTACATATCGAAGAATCAGGCGTGCTATTGGGTATTTAGGATTAAGTCTGCCGATACTTTTGGTTGCTTTATCTTTTATTCCCTTTTTTAAAACCTCGTTGCAACCTTCGATCAGTCATTATTATTTTACGAATTTAAGAGAGATTTTTACCGGAACTTTGTGTGCGGTTGGTTTATTTTTAATCTGCTACAAAGGCAGCAAAATGCTTCTTTCTGGAAAAATGATGGTTTACTGACTAATATCGCCGGGATTATGGCGATTGGCGTGGCTTTACTGCCTATGAACCCTGATGATTTTGCCGTAAAAATTTATACGTTGTTTCCGTATCCTGAAAAATGGCTTGGATGGCTTCATTACGGGTTTGCGGCCCTGCTGTTTTTAATTATGGCTTTATTGGCTATTAATGTGTTCACGATTGGTCAAAAAAACGAAACACGAGCCCCAAAAAGTATCTTAAACGAAAATAACATTTATAGATTTTGCGGTTATTCGATTTTGGTTTTTATCGTTATGGTGCCAATATCAGAAGAGTTTAGATTATTTCAGTATTCGACTTTAATTTTTGAAGCACTGGCTCTTTTTGCTTTTGGTAGTGCCTGGTTAATCAAAGGACGCGCACTAGGAGATCAGGGCGAAATTGGCCGAAAACTGTATCAGGAAAATAATCCTGTTGATACTGAAAAGGTTTTTGAGGAATGAACGTTTCTGAAAATTCCAAAAAAATTAATTCTAAATTCGAGTTTTAAATTTGGAATTTGTTTTATTGAAAGTTTAAAAAAAGGAACTTTTATAATAACCCTATTTTTTTTGCTTTTTCAATCAGGTCTATATCATTTCCTTTTCCCTGCAAAAGCTGATCTTTTATATTTGCTTTTCTTTTTTCGATGGCACTCATAGATAACGGAATATATTCAGGAAGTTTAACCATTTTAACTCCTTTAGAAATCAAGAGCAAAATTTCATTATCATAGCTGTCCCAATTTATATTTCTTTTGATTAATTCTTTTTGAGAGGCTGCTATAGTATCGCTTCGAAAGATTTCTCCCTCTACTATTTTTTTACAAATAATAGGAAATAATTCAAAATTAATATCATTTTTAGATATGAATCCTTCCGGATTCACCGCTTTGATTACTTTGTTTACAGTCACAGCATCACTATGCATTGTAAGTAAAATTATTTTGCAGCTGCTGTATTTTTTTCTGATGATCGAAGCTAAATCAATACCGTTTTCAATTTTGAATTCTTTATACGGAGGAAGACTAATATCTAACAAGGCCAGATCAATATTTATTTTTTGTTTCTCAAAATAATTGATTTTATTGTACGCCTCTTCCGTATTATAGCACGTTATAAAAGTTACGTTGGCTTTTTTAAAACTACTATCAGATAATAGGTTAATATAACTGTCAACCGTCATGGGATGATCATCAACAATCAAAATAGTATAGCTCATGTTTCTTTTATTCAATTTATCCCAAAACTAATAAATATGAGGTTATTATCAGAATAAAAGGTTTGCTTTTTTATTGGAAATCGGAATTTAAAAACATTGCAATTTATCTGAAGTAGATTATATTTGAGATCATTAACAAAATAATTACACATAGTGATTAACAATACTAAAATAGTGGGTCTGCTGCTCCTGCTTTTCTTTTTTTCGTGCAAAAAAAATCATTCCGGCGTTTCTGAAAAAAAAGAAGCCGTTTTGTTTGATAAAAATTATTTTGATGCTTTAAAAAAAAATAAAAAAGACCAATACCTGGATTCCATTATTGCGGTATTGCAGGATAAAGATAACAACCCTGCGGTTAGACAATCTTATTTAGCAATTGCTTCGGAATACTATTATAGCAATAATCCGAAAAAATCATTAGCCCAGAGCTTAAAATCTCTTGAATTATCAAGGCAGGCTAACGATAGTTCGGGGATTGCAAAATCATTGTTTTATGCCGGCGACTGTTATCAGGACTCCCAAAAAGACAGTGCTTATTTCTATTATTTACAGGCTGAATATATATACAAAAAAATTCATGATACTGACAATGTCGGCAGAATGTTATTCAATAAAGCCTATGTTTTATTTTATGCCGGAAATTATGTAGAGTGTGAAGTTGAAATCTCAAAAGCACTGCAGCAATTAAAAGATTCTGCCAATTATGCGCTTCTGTTTTCGTGCAATAACTTAATGGGGAACTGCCTTGAAAAATTAAATCATTATGATGAAGCATTAAAATATCACGAATTAGCATTGGGTACTATTGAAAAAATGCAGCTCAGTGATAAAGATGAAAGCAGCAGTTACCAAATAGGCTGTATCGTTAATATTTGTAATTTGTACGATATCAAAGGTGAATATTCAAAGTCTGTAAAAAGATTAGAAAGTTTGATTTCAGAAGATTTAAAGCAAAAGAAACCTGTTTTGTACGCTAAAGTTCTAGGAAATCTGGCGTATTCGAAGATGAAAAACGGGGACTATAAAAATGTAAAATCAATGCTTTTTGAATCTTTAAAAATTGTTGACAGCATTGGAACACAAAATGATATTTTATATAAGAAAATAAGTATCGGCGAATATTACCTGACTCAAAAAGACACGCTGCAATCTATTAAGTTTTTAAAAGAATCGAACCATTTAGCGTTTAAAATTAAGAACAGTACAGAAATTTTAAAGTCCTTAAAACTGCTGTCGAAAATAGATAAAAAGAACAGTCTTATTTATACCAATGAGTATATAAAATTAAGCGACAGTATTAATACCGTTCAAAAAAATGCTTATAATAAGTTTGCCAGAATACAATATGAAACGTCAAAGGTAGAAGATGAGAATAAGGTTTTGACAAAAAAGAATTTTTACATTCTGATTGTTTCCTTCGGACTCATCCTGGTGCTGTTATTAATTATTATTTTGAGATACTTAAAATATAAAAACAGAGAATTACAATTTGTAAAAAAAGAACAAAAAGCGAATGAGGAGATAAACCAGCTGCTGACGGAACAAAATGAAAAAATAAGTCTTGCGCAAGAGCATGAAAAAACTAAAATCGCAAAAGAATTACATGATGGCATCATGAATAAAATTTATGGCGTTAGAATGAATTTAGGTTTCTTTAATGCTAAAACAGACCAGGAAATAATTAAAAAAAGACTGGAATATATTGCTGAATTGCAAAATATCGAGAATGAAATTAGGATGATATCGCACGATTTAAGCCGAAATTCTTTTATTGAATCGAATGATTTTAATACGTTATTGTCTGGTTTACTTGAAAAGTACCAACATATCAGCCACACCCATTTTAATTATCAAACTGATGCAATACCTGACTGGGCCGCTATTCCTAATATTTACAAAATTAATTTGTATCGCATCATTCAGGAAGCGCTATTGAATACTGATAAACATGCAAATGCCAAAAATTGCGATATAAAAATTCAAATTAGAGATAAAAATCTTTTAAAACTGGTTATCAGCGATGACGGAAAAGGCTTTGATCTTAAAAACAAAAAAAGAGGAATTGGTTTAAGCAACATCAAAGACCGCACTGAAGCATTAAAAGGTCAGTTTGATATCGAATCAAAACTTGGAGGCGGCACAAAAATTGAAATCACATTCAATCTTCAGATACAGGGAAAATAAGTTCTTTAAATCGGGAAGCCATTTCTAACAAAATCACTGACTATTAAGCACTTATTTAAAATTAGGTAAAAAGTCCGTAATTTTTAGATCAAAAGTCCGTAATTTTTAGCGCGCCATTATTGGTATTTTTGTTGAAATTTAATTTGCTTTATTACATTACATCAATCATCAATCAAAAAACTTAAAAATGTCGAACGCTTGCGTGATATTAGAACAAAAAAACGGCTAAAATGAAATTACAACTCATCACTTTTTTATTACTTAGTTTAAGTAATCTGGTTTCGCAGGAAATCAATAAAGAAAAAATAGACGATTATATTACTTACATCGAAAATAATAACGGAGGAATTGGCAGTCTATCAATTTATAAAAATGACCGCGAAGTTTACAACAGAAGTTTCGGACAGGCAAAACTCATAAATACAAATTACACTTCGGATACTAAATATCAGATTGCTTCAGTAACTAAAATGGTTACCGCAATTTTGACTTTAAAATTAGTCGAAAACGGCAAATTAGAATTAGAAACTAAGTTATCTGATTTTTATCCTGAAATACCCAATGCAGAAAAAATAACGATCAAAAATTTATTAGAACATACCAGCGGTTTGGGAAATTTTGCGATAAAAAATGGGGAGATCTGGGTAACTGAAAAAGTAAGCGAACAAGAAATTTTAGATGAAATAAAAAAGCAAGGTGTAAGTTTTGAGCCAAACGAAAAAGTGGTTTATTCAAACTCGGCGTATATATTGTTGAGAACGATTATTGAAAAAATATATAGAAAGGAGTATCATAAAATAGTCGAACAAGAAATAACAAAACCACTTCACCTGAAGAACTTCTCTTCAGTAAAATCAAATCCTGTAAATATTTTTAAATCGTATAAATTCACAGAAAATTGGGCTGAAATTAAAGAGATTGAATATACTAATGTAATAGGAGTTGGCGATATTGCCAGTACGACCAAAGATATGAACATTCTCATTACCAGTTTGTTTCAGTACAAGATTATAAAAAAAGAAACTTTAGAGTTAATGAAACCTATTATAGGAAAGGAAGATTGGGGACGCGGTCTGGCGTTATTTGAATACAATGAAAATACTTTTTTTGGCCATAATGGCGATGTATTGGGTTCTCATTCCCGACTGATATACAATCCGAAAGATAAAATTTCAATTGCCTATGCGACCAATGGAGAAAGAATTCCTGCCAATATTTTTGTCGAGAATATTGTAAGTATTATTTACAACAAAGCGTTTAAGCTGCCTGAAATAAAATAAAAAAACAGCTTTTCTAACACTACAGCTAAAAAAAGTCTTTAGTCTGCAGCTGATATTCTACTTTATAAATTCCAAATTCCAGATTTAAAACTGGAATTTGGAATTTTATTTTTTATTGTAATTTCATTAAAATCTCTCTCTCATAATTTAAAGAATTTAAGTTAAATAGCTGTATCAAAAACGATTTATCTTATAAAAAATAGTTATATCTTAGTAGGTATATTTTGAAAATCTAAACCTATAATAGAAAAAATGAAAAAATTCGCCTTTGCTGCCCTACTGGGAATTGTATTATTTTCGTGCAAAAACGAAAAAAAAGCCGAAACAGTTGAAACAAATACTGAAGCTCCTAAAACAGAAACCACTAATCCGGAAACTGCAGGAGCCGGAATAAATTGGGATGAAGTGCCAGACTTAAAAGACATTGGTAATTTTCCTTTTTTTACTGCTCCAAAAGGGCTTAAAATCAGTGATGAAAAAGACGGCGTTTCTGAGATTTTCCCTTACGAAACAATGGAAAACTATACCGGAAACAGTATTTATACTACCGAAGGTAAATTAGGTGCTTTATCTTTTGAAGGTGAAAGCGGCAGCGATTTTAATCAAAAACTTTTTGATAAAAGTATTTACGATTACATTGACAAAATTGGGGCAAAAAAAATATATCAGGGTAATTTTCCGGAGAATGAAGCTGACAAAGCAAGGCTGGAAAAAAATATGTGGAGTGGGAAACATCGTACCGTGGGTATTGTGAGAGAAAGTGATTCGCCTTTTGCTGTTTATGCTTTTAAAAATAATGGCAAAAAATATATTACCACAATTCAGTCCAACTCGGCACAGGGAAATATTTTTATAATGGAACTTAAAGATTTTGTGCAGACTATTGAAAAATATTCGGCAGCACAAATGAAAACTGACATTGACAAAACAGGTAAAGCTGTGCTGCATATTAATTTTGACACTGATAAAGCGACTTTACAAGCAGACGGTGAAAAAGTTGTAACCGAAATTTTGGCGTTATTAAATGCAAATCCAACCCTAAAATTATCAATAGAAGGCCACACAGACAATTCCGGAACTGCGGCAAGAAACAAACAGCTTTCTGCCGAAAGAGCCAATACGGTAATGTATGCTTTAGCAGCAAAAGGAGTTGACATCAAACGCCTTAAAGCAGCAGGTTTTGGTGCTGAAAAACCTTTAAAAACGAACGACACCGAAGAAAATAAGGCCGAAAACAGAAGAGTTGAGCTGGTAAAAATTTAATGGATGTAAAAATCCCATAAAAAAACCTATTTCGTAATGAAATAGGTTTTTTTATTTTGAGACCTTGACAGTACAGAATTCGAACCATTTAATGGAAGATTTTAAAATTTTAAATGATGTTTAATTTTTTGATTCCACGTTAATATTAATATTGATTAATTGTGTTTGTGCTGATTCAATAAAGCAGCAAGTCCACTGAATTTTATACACTGTCAGTACCAATAGCATTCAACGAATTAAAAGTTCTTTTGATTATTTATAAGTATATTATTATATATTTGATAATAAATAAACCCTGACCCTTGTCAGACATATCTACCCAATTTTGGGGTAATAAGTCTGATATAGTCAGACATATATACAAGTTGGTGGCTATTTTAAAAACTCACAAATCCTGAAAATGAGACAATATATATTAATATCAATATTCATTTTTTCTTCTTTAACCCCAAAAGCTGAAAATAGAAGAGTATTGATTAATAAAGCCAAACAAACTAACAGAAGAGAAAAAACTTTCAAGCTAGTTTATAATGCGATAGGTTGTAGCTGTGCTCAATGGAGCGAAACTAAATTTAACACCAAACCTGAAAAAAGGATTTATTATTATCTCGAAAGAGCAAATTCGAAACTTATAGATGCGGATAAGCTTTGGAATGGGAATAATATCCCATTAGAAATCGAAGTAACAGGCGAGATTATTACCGAAATGGGGCTTCCCAAAAATTATAAAAATATAAAGGAATGGGCTGAACCTGGAAAAGTTTTTAGATATACTAAAATTAAGGTTATTCAAAACAGAATGAAAAAAAACAGCCAGTAACAGCCACTACAACGGATTTGGGCATTTGGCTAAATAGAAAGATGGTTTGGTATTTGGAATGATTTGGCAAATCCGAAAATAGGGCTTAATTTAGTCCCAAACCCGCTGTAGCGCGAGAACGTTGGCAGTAATGCATGTGCGTAAAGCATAACTATAACAAAAGAGCAAATGAAAAACCAAAGATTACTTAATATTGTATATTCGATAATTTTATTCTTTGTATTGTCTACAATTTGGTATTTAATATATCAAGCTCAGTTTTTACCATATGATGAAAATTGGAGCTGTTTAATTCAAGCTTTTTTGATTTCTGTCTGTTCCTTTTTTCTCTTAATTTTTTTGTGGTCAAATTGGAAGAAAATAATCTTGGATTGTAAATGGCAAACAATATTGTTTTTACTATTTGCTTCCCCAATAAGTGTTGTCGGTATTGTCTTTAATTATGAATTTTTCTTTGGAACTACTTTGAGTGTATGAAAATAGAAGCACTACTGCCAACAGCCACTACAACGGATTTGAGCATTTGGCTTAATAGAAAGTTGGTTTTGCATTTGGGATGATTTGGCAAATCCGAATATGGGGCTTAATTTAGTCCCAAACTGCTTATAGCGCGGGAACATTACCAGCAAGCAATTGAGAAGAAACAGACATAAATGAAAATCCAAAAAATAACATTCGTAGCTTATATTGTGTTAGCAATTGTAATTGCTTGGTTTGTTTACGACTGGATGAATCCCAATTATAAAAAAAGATTTAGACAAAATTCTGAAGAATTTGTAGAAAACCGTATTCACTTTGAAAACCTAATCACAAATATAAAATCGCAATATTTGGAAGTTAAGCAAAATCCAAATTTGGCAGAATTGTCCAAAACTGTTTCTGAAAAATACCGAGAGCAACTTGAAGAAATTGGAATCGAAAATGTAGAAATAAGTTCTGATGAAGATTTACAATGTTCTGAAAAACTAATTTTTATATTTAATGTGAAATCAGGTTATAATATTAGAACACTTAGAGTTGTCCAAATTATTTATTCTCCTTGTGATGAACAGACAAGAAAAGGAAATCATAGTAATTCAAACCATATTGATATTAATGGAGAGGGGAATAACTGGTACATTTTTTCGGATACAGACTTCATGTGAGTTTGCCTGCTTATAACAGCTAATACGAAGGATTTGAGCATTTGGCTTAATAGAAAGTTGGTTTTGCATTTGGGATGATTTGCTCCGCCTGTTCGCTATCGCTCGGGTGGCTAATCCGAAAAATGGGCTTAATGTAGTCTCGAACCCGCTATGATATTAATTACATCATCTTTGCAGAAAACAAAATCCTTAATGGGGTTCGAACCAAAATTACTTGCAAACATTGAGACTTTGTACAATTAAAGAAATCACTAAGGGTTTCCGAACCATAAAAAAAGCCTGCAAAATATACACTTTGCAGGCTTTCATTTTTTTATAGTGACCGCGACAGGGTTCGAACCTGCTCTAAACGCAGCTATATTGAGAAGTCAATCCTAAATAAAATACTTACTTTACGGTATACGAAATATGATTTGTTTCGCAAAGCCTGAAATAACCCAAAGCAAAATTATCAGCATCAGTAGTATTTACAATATTTCCTCTAATATTTCCGGGTGTTGCCCCAAAAGGATTTGGAGTTGCAGCCCCGAAAACTAAATTCGCATAATTATAAAAGTTTTTAGAAATACCACGATGCGTTATGTCAAGAATTTTTCCCGGTTTTAGATCTGTATCTGCAAATTTTTCAGTTATTTCATTTCCATTAACAAATTCGTCACTTGTTGAGCCATATTGCGGAAAAAGAAGAAAATCACTTTTATAAGCTGTCAAATAATAATTAGCCTGATCGATGGGGTCTTTATAATAAAATGCTACCACAATAAGGTCAGGTCCTGTTATATCAGGCATAAATTCCTGATCTATTTTGTCAATTGGAGGTACGGGAATTAGTTTTTCAGCAGCTGTTAAACTTTGTCCGTCTATGTCTACAAATAGTTTATAATCCATATTAATTACAGGAACAAAATTAGTACAGACATACAAGCCAGGCTCAGTTTCATTGAATTTAAAAATAACTCCATCACTATTTTCGACTCTCACCTGTGCGCCTGAAACCTTTGGCGTTTCATCATTATAGTACGGAGCCATTCTGCTTATTTTTATCGACTGCTCGCTGCCACTCGTCCCTTTTTCCCAAACTATCTCTGCGTCGATTACTATTTTAGGATCTCCATTTTCTAAATCAAGATCAACAACCTTGTCGCAGGACAAAAAAAGCAAAACAAAAAAGAGACTCAATAAAGTACTTGTTTTACTTTTAAAATTGTATTGTTTTAATCTTAGCATACTATTAAAATTTAAAATTATAAGAAACACCAGGTACCAGTCCGTAAATAGACAGCTGTCTGGACTCATTTAATCCTGTATTATCATTTGTTGAAAACGTCATCGACGCAGCATTCTCCCTATTATAAAGATTATAGATGCTAAATACCCAATAGCTTTGCCATCCTTTTACTTTATCTGGTTTAGGCGTATAGGTTGCACCCACATCTAAATGATGATAAGCAGGAAGCCTGTTTGCATTTCTCAACGTATAATTAGGTATGTTTACGCCGCCAAATTCATAATAGCCATTTGGGTATGTTACCGGCTGACCAGACTGCAGGGAAAAATTGGCATTAAAAGACCATTTACGACTGACTTCATAATTTGCAGTAATATTCAGATTATGCAATTTATCATATCCTGATAAATACCAGTTACCATTTGCTATTCCGGGTTCTTCAGCTGTTCTGCCAGGTGTTTTTTGTTCAGCCTTAGACAGCGTATACGAAACCCATCCTGTAAAACGACCCGTGTTTTTTCTCCATAATAATTCCATGCCATACGATCTGGCTTTTCCATTCAGGACATCCTGTTCGATATTATTGTTTCCTAATAAATTTGCGCCGTCAATGTAATCGATGCGGTTTTTAATGGTTTTATAAAATAATTCTCCTTCAAAAGAATATTCCCTTTCTTTAAAGTTTTTAAAATATCCTGCTGCGTATTGGTCCAGCAATTGTGGTTTTGTAAAAGGCCCGCTTGGCGTCCAGATGGTCATGGGCAGCGGTGCGCGGGTATTCGACAGCATATGAATATACTGTGCCATTCTGTTGTAACTTGCCTTTACAGAAACGTCATCATTAAAAGCATACGATACTGCAGCGCGCGGTTCAAGATTATTAAAATTACTTATGGTTTTTCCTTTTCCGTAATATGTACTTCCCGTTGGCGTTGCTTCTTCATAAATCTTAAATAAAGGATTGTATACTACGGCTTCTCCATTTTCATACGTACTGATATTTTCACCGCCTAAACGATAAAACGAACTATAACGAAATCCGTATCGGAAATTCAGCTTTTCTGTAACCTGATGTTCGGCATCAAGATAGGCAGCCGTTTCTAAAGCATATTTTTTATCTAATTGAATATAATTATACTGCGAATCAGGATTTAACGGCTGTACAGTTCCCGGATTAAAATCGTAATACAAGCCATCAATACCATAGTTAAGTTTAAACGATTCTGATATAGTATGATTCCAATTGTATTTAAGGCCGTAGTTGGTGATTTTACTGTCCCACCCTAAATTTTGATAGGGTATTTGCAGATTAAATTTATAATCACTGTAAAAAACAGAAAGATTGGTATTTAGATTATCCGAAAATTTATGTTTCCAGCTGAAAGTTCCCATAGTATTGCCGTATGTGCTGGAAAAAAGATTATTGATATCAAATAAATCATTTCCCGTATATCCGGAAAAAGCAATGGTATTATTGGCGCCCAAACGGTAATTAAACTTGGCATTGATATCATAAAACATGGCAGAACTTTTAATATCAGTAAGTTTTAAAAATAAATGCGCATAAGAAGCACGTCCTGCAATAATAAACGAACCCACATCTTTTTTTATAGGACCTTGTACTAAAAGCCGGCTTGATATCAGGCCAATACCACCATTTACTTTATAATCTGTAAGATCTCCCGTCTGCTGGCTTACATCAAGAACTGAGGAAACGCGTCCGCCAAATTTAGACGGGATACCGCCTTTGTATAAATCTAGTCCGCTGACAACATCTGCATTAAAAATAGAAAAGAATCCAAACATATGAGAATCACCATAAACCGGAGCACCATCTAAAAGAATCAGATTCTGATCTGCAGCACCGCCTCGAACGTTAAAACCTGATGAAGCTTCTCCGGCATTTGTAACGCCGGGCAAAGTCAGTAATGATTTTAAAGGATCAGGTTCGCCCATAGCAGTCGGCAGTCTTTTGATTTCCTGCATCGAGAGTTTATTTACACTCATTTGGGTGTTTCTCACATCTACCGCTTTAGAGCTTGTTACGATAACCTGCTCCAGCTCCTGACTGTCGGATCCCATATTAAAATCAACTTTTACATCATCAGATATCGTAACCTGTTTTTCTTTATTTATAAACCCCACATAACTAATCAAAACCGTATAAGTTCCTTTGTCTAATGCTATAGAAAATGTGCCATTGCCATCTGTTACAGCACCCGTTTCAATTTCTTTTATAAAAATATTAGCTCCAATAATGGGTTCTCTGTTTTCATCAAGAACCCTTCCTGTTAGCTTACTTTTTTTTTTATTTGTTTTTGAAGATTTCTGTTTTACGAAAATATTATTTCCTACAATTGAAAACTGAATTGTTTCAGTCTTATTCAGCTCATAGATAAGGTGCTCTATCCTGATATTGCTGTAGCTGTTTTTTTTGGTAAAATACTTTTGGCTGGTATCAATTTGATCTGTAAAGGCAAATTTAAAGTCTGTTTGATTTTCAATTTGTGTAAAAAGTTCTTTTAGAGTTACCGTTTTATCAACCGTTACCGTGACATTTTGGGAGAACACAGACAAACTGAATAAAAAAAAGCATGCTGAAATTATATGCTTCATGAAATTTTGTATTTTTGAAATTATTAAATGAGATAGTTTTATACTATTCTTACTATGGGAAGGATGTTTAGTTTCGCGGCTAGGACATCCTTTTCTTTTCTATTGAAAAGTAATCTGTTTTAATTTTTCATTTACTTCATAGTTTAGATTATACATTTCTGATATTAATTCGACAATTGTTTTTAACTCTTCTTTTTTATTGATGCGGACTGTAATTCTCTGATTATTATATTCCTGAGGAAGAATTACTTTATAACCGTAATTTGATTCTATATAAGAAGCAACATCAGTTAGTTTTTGATCGTCAAAATCCTTAAATCTTTCAAAATCAACTATTGAGACGGTTTCGTTTCCGTATGTAAATTTTTCGCCTGGCTTCAGTACCCAATTTTTATCCTGATTTTTTACATTCATCTGTACGCTTCCTTCGTAAAGCCGCACTATTGCGCCATCTTTATCCTGACCGGCTACAGTAAAAGAGGTTCCTAATACTGTTGTTGTTGTCTCATTACAAAAAACCTGAAAAGGATGTTTTTTATCTTTTTTCACCTTAAAATAGGCTTCACCTACTATCTCAATTTTTCTGTTTTCTTTAAAATTGTTGGCGTAAGTAATTTTAGAATGCGGACTTAATACGACTTTGGAACTATCTGGCAGCAAAACTGTTTTTACTTTTATGGTTGTATTTTCGATTACAGTCGACGCAAGAAAAATGTCGTTCTGCAAAGTTTCTCTGCTCAGGTACATTCTGGTTCCAATACTCATTAAAACTAAAACTGCTGCCGCTGCCGCATAATGCCAAATTTTAAATTTCTTCTTTTTTGAAGCAAAGGCTTTCGATTGAAATTCTGCCCACGAAATCTCTTTCTCACTATCAGAATGTGAAACGGGGGTTTCGTCCCAGATTTTTTTTAATTTTTCTTCTAGTTTATTTTCATCCATGTCTTTGAGTATTAAAATTATTGACAATAAAATCTTTGTTTATTACAAACACGATACAGCATTTCCTATTGCTGCTGATTTCGATTTTAGAACATGATCCCGATCTTCTGGAGCAAAATTCATTATACAATCAGAAATAACAAACTACTGCAACACTAGAATAAATCTCGTGTCTGCTGTAGTGGTACTATCGGTTTTATAAGACTCCATATGCATTTTTATGTTCCCGTTTTATATATAACAAACGAGAACATAAAAGTTCCTAATGATCTTCTATTTTTTTTCGAATAAATTTACTGGCAAGATAAATATGATTGGCAATAGTCTTTTCAGAAAGATCTGTAATTGCTGCAATCTCCTTATAGCTAAGATTTTCCAGTTTATGTAAAGTAAATATTTTTTGCTGCTGTTCCGGAAGCTGCTTTATAAAAGTATATAATTTTTCTCTTCTCTCTTCAAAAATTTCTGTATCAGTAAAGTCTTCCTCAGTTTCTAAAGGGAGCGCATCAAGTTGAATTATTTTATTTTCTCTGTTAACATGATTGATGATGATATTCCTGCAGATGGTAAACAATTGTTTATCAAACAGCACCTCTTCATTAAGTAATTCCCTTTTATTATAAAGTCTTAAAAAAGTTTCCTGAACAAAATCCTGAGGTGTGAGAACTGTCAAATTAAATTGTCGGGCAATGTTTATCAGTATATCGTAGTAATTGAGGTACGCCTTCTTAAAGGCAGCTTCATTGCCTTTTTTTAAACTCAAAATAAACTGTCTGTTGTCCATAACTTATACGATGATTAATCCTGACTCATGTCCAAAATAATATTCTACTCTAAAATCGAAAGTTAAGACTGACATACTTATTTTAAAAAAAGCTTAAGGTGCAAAGAACAGAAATTTTATTCTATAATTAATGAATCAAAAAAAGAATAGTCTTAAAAAAAATATTTGCTGCAACAGTATAGTCTCTGGCGTTACAATTCAGATACAAATGATAGTTTCCTGCATCAAAATTATCGAAAAAGCAAAAGTTACTTTTTTATTTTGGCTTTAAAACACACTATAAAGTACTGATAAACAAGCTTTAATTAATTTGCTGATTTAAAATTACCGTTTTTTTTCTTATTTTAGTATAGCAGAAAATACGTTGCTGCAAAGTCAGCAAATCGATTGAAGTTCGGGAACGTTATAAGGCATGTAAAACCTGTATAACAGATAATAACAATGAAATATTTAACATTATGAAAAAGTTACAATTCAAAGTAAGTATCAATGCACCTGTAACCAAGACATATGATTGTATGCTTGGCATTAACAATAAATCAACTTATGAACAATGGGTTTCATTGTTTAATCCAACCTCCAGCTATGAAGGAAGTTGGGAAAAGGGAAGTAAAATTCTATTTATTGGTATAGATGAACAGGGAGAAAAGGGAGGTATGGTTTCCAGAATAGCTGTAAACATTCCTAACCAATTTGTTTCTATTCAACATTACGGAATTTTAAAAGCTGATAAGGAAATAACAGAAGGACCAGAAGTAGAAAAATGGGTAAACGGATTTGAAAATTATACTTTTGAAGAAAACAACGGCACTACAACGGTTACTGTTGACTTAGATACAACAGAAGATTTTTTAGATTATATGAAGGAAACTTTCCCAAAAGCACTCGACAAACTAAAAGAAATTTGTGAAAAAAAATAGTAATTTCCAGAACATCTTATTATTTAAAAACAATTGTTAGATTTAAGATTTTTGAAGGAGTTCTAACGAAAATTACCTTTACATACTGGCTTTATTCAAAATAATTTTGAAACCAGAATTCAATTTAATTAGTACGAAACTTTGGTTGTCATTTTTATGTTGTTCCCTTAAGTTTTTGAATAAGCATCTTGTCGTCTATTGTTATGGCAAATTTTAGTGGAGTATTGTCGGCATTATTTACCGAGTTCGGATTTGCATTGTATGACAAAAGAAGGTCAACCATATCGTAATTACCATTTGAATTGAAGACTGCTATCCACAGCGGCGTGTTTCCATAAATATTCTTTTCTTCAATATTTATTTGTCTTTCAAGTAATTCTTTTGCTAATTTGATATTATTGTATTCACAAGCAAAATGAAGAAGCGTAAATCCCTTTTGATATTTTTTATTTACATTTTCCAGTTCTTTCACTTTTTGTAAAAAGGTTTCACTATCAATGTCATTTTGGAACAAGTCAATTTGCTTTTCTTCCTCTAGTGAGGATTTCGCTGCTGTTTTGCTTTTTTTAAAATAACGAAACATTTTCATAATAAAATGGTTTTTGTTTTAATAACGTATCGGTTAACAATAGCAGCGGCAACTGGTGTTTAAATAAAGCTTGTGACGAAGTTAAACAATTATATCGACACTAATCTACTGAAGTAAAATTTAGAGTAACAACGGAAGAATCATGATGAGATTCGAAATAAAATGGCCTATATACAATGACTCAAAAGAGAAAATATTTTCATAAAACTTTCGAACCATAAAAAAAGCCTGAGAATCTATATCTCAGGCTTTTGCTTGTGACCCTAATGGTACAAAATTCGAACCTTTTGTTGGAAGGTTTAAAAATTCTAAATGATGTATAATTTTGCTGTTTGAATTTAATATCACGATTAGTTAGAGTCGCGTTCCGCCAATTCATAAAAACAGCAAAAACACCGAAATTTACATTAATGTTAGTAAGAAAAGTATTCAATAAATAAAATCCGTGTGGTGGTTTATGAAATAAAAATCCTATTTTTGAAAACAAATAACACTGACAATTGTCAGACATAGCCACCCAATTTAGGGTGGATAAGTCGGATGTCGTCAGACATATATACAAGTTAGCGGTAACCAATAAGAAACAGAATAGTAAATGGAAATAGAAACTAATCAACTCGAAAATTCGTTTAAAACAGAACAAAATGAAATACCTAAATTCTATTCCAAAAAAGCAATTTTAGGATTTTCGATTTTTTTCAGCTCAATTTTTGGAGGAATTCTTTTAATGCAAAATTTGAAAGAAATTGGAATGAAAAAAGAAGCTAAAACAGTTTTAAATACTTCGGTAATTCTTACTGTATTACCATTTTTGTTAGCTTGGTTAATGGAAAAGGAAGTTTCTACATATACATTTTTGGTTAATATAATTGGTGGTTTAATACTTTCTGAATTTTATTTTGGATTATATATTCCGAAAGAACAAATCTTTGAGAGTAAGAAAATTTGGAAACCATTATTAATTTCATTACTGATTACAATTCCACTCTTCGCTTCAGCAATTTATTTTGCTTAAAAAAATTTATAAGAAACATACGTTTGGCTACTGCTAACACACGCTACAAGCGATTTGGGCATTTGGGCTAATGGAAAATTGGTTTGTATTTGGAAGTTTTGGCATATCCGAAAATTAACGCTAATTTAGTCCCAAACCGCGTGTAGCGCGGGAACGTTATGGGCAATTAGACAAAAATTGTAAAACAATAAGAATATGGATGAAATACCTGAAATAGAGGATAAAATAAAAGCTCTGTATCTGTATATTGAGAGTAATACATCAGACACTGAAAGTGATTCTTGGTATTACGGACATAATCCAATAATAGTTTCTTACATAAATAATTTATCTAAAAAAGATTGCGAAAAATTAGCATCTGAAATTTGGAATTGGAAAGAAGAAATTCTTATAGATTTAGCAGATCCATTTCTTGAAATAAGGAATCCAAATTTGAACGGTTGTTTTTTGTATTGTAAAATCTTTATGGAAATAAACGATATTGAAAATGAGGAATATTTACTCGGTAATATACATGTAGTTAATGCTATTCCAAAGGGAAGTCAGCCAATGAGTTTTTATATTGATTTAGAAAATAAAATTACAAGACTAAACGAAAAACTAAACGGAAACTATAAATATCCCGTCGAGCAAATAAAACTAAAAATCAATACTGATAACAAATAACTGCCCATAACACACGCTACAAGCAATTTGGGGATTTGGCTAAATTGGAAAATGGTTTTGTATTTGGGATGATTTGACAAATCCGAGGAATGGGGTTAATTTAGTCCCAAACCCGCTGTAGTGCAAGAACGTTGTGCCCAATTTTATGAAGACACCAATTAACGTATTTCTCATCATTTTGATTATGATTTCTTGTAATGAGAAACATAACCAAATTGACTCTTATAGTTTAACAGAAGACTCTCTAATTTATCAACTTGTTGATTCATTGCTAATGCCTGATTCAATATTGAGAAAGCATCTTTTAATTCCACCTACATTTCAGCCAGAGCATTTTTCCAAATCAGAATTAAAGAAGCGACGTGATAGTTTATTACAAAAGTGGGATACTGCACAACTTTATATAGCATTTGATGATACATTGATTGATTTCTCAAAGTCTTATCATTCTAAACGACTTAAAAATACAAAGGAATATTTTAAATACAATATTGAAAATATTGATACATCATATTTTCAATTGCTTGATAAACTCGTAAATGATACATTGTTAAGCAAGCGAAAGATTGACATTAAAGGTTTCCGCACAAATTATAATTATAAAATCATACCATTAGATTCGATAAAATCTGTACAGAAAAAAGGATTTCGGATTATTGAAACTCACCAGTTTTCAAGAATTGTCTTTAATGAAAAATTTGATAAGGCATGTTTTTATGAACAAGGTGTTTGTGGTGGAGAATGTGGTGGTGGTTATTTGATATTTCTTGAAAAGAAAAATGGTATTTGGAGAATCATTGAAAAGAAACTTCTTTGGGTATCATGAAAATAAAAAAACTGGGCACAACAGCTACTACAAGGGATTTGGGCAATTGGCTTAATGGGAAAATGGTTTTGTATTTGGGATGATTTGGTAAATCCGAAGAATGAGCTTAATTTAGTACCAAACCCGCTGTAGTGCCAAGACGTTACCTGCCATTTTGCTTAACCAAGAAATTCAAAACGAGAATGAAGTATTTAATATTTATTTGTCTTTTTTTATCCTTTATTAGTTGTAATAAATCGAACGAATGGACCGAAAAAGAAAGACAAGATTTTAAAATTAAATGTTCAAAAACGATTTATTTTAAACCTGACCCAATATCTTTTACGGGTTTTGAATTTGATGAAATTGATTCAGTTAAAGTTGTCGAGAAAAACGATTCCAAAAAAGTAAATACATTCTTCTTCCATGCTGATAAAGAAAATAATTTGAATCGTATTGAAGACAAAATTTATTGGGCTCATATTGAAAATAATTTAAACGTTAATCATAGTTATGAGTTTTATTTAGGAAAAGACAAACCATACATATTAGACAATATGGAAATGATTATGTGGGCGCAATATACTTCGAATGGTGAAGGATGGGGATGCGAAATGGGAAAATTTACAATTGACAATAAAAAGTTTGAACATATTGGAAACATTAATTTTACGAAAAGAGGATTTAAAGAGAAATGGGAATAAAAAAACTGCAGGTAACAGCTACTACAACGGATTTGGAGATTTGGCTTAATAGAAAGTTGTTTTTGTATTTGGAATCTTTGGCAAATCCGAAAGATAATCCTCATTTAACCCCAAACTGCGTGTAGCGCGAGAACGTTATGTGTAATGCCACAGAAAACCGAAAAATGAGAAATATTAAATCAATTTTTACTTTTATCTTAGTTCTGACTTTTGCTAAGATTTATGCACATAAAGACCGAATTGAAAAACCACAATTATTTAAATTTACTTTTGAGAATAAGGAAGTTGTGAAGTTGAATTCATCAGATCCAAAATTAAAGATATTTTGTAATGAAATAGTTAGTCGAAAAAGAAAGCTTGTTGAAGCGCAATTGACATACAAAACTGGAGAAATTATAACGGTAAAATATGACGGTAAAAATTGGACTTCCATAAAAATATCCAATAAAATTGAAGATATATTTATCCCGAAAAATGTTTTGAAAAAAATTACTGAGATTCATTTCTCAACTTTAAGTCTATTATGGTCGGGAGATAATGAATCTGCATTTAATTCATCCTATTTTTATATTACGTTTGAAATTGGGACTATTAAATATTTTAATGAATTACCAAGTTTGAGTATATTTTTTGAAGACCCGATTTTTTTTGGAGATAAGAAATTTTCAAAGTGTAAAATAGAAAAGCAAGTCGAAGAAAATTCGACTCAATCATTTAACTTTTAACATAACGAAAGGCACTACACATAACAGCCACTACAACGGATTTGGGCATTTGACTTAATGGAATTTGGTTTTTTATTTTGAATGATTTGGCAAATCCGAAGAATGGGTTTAATTTAGTACCAAACCCGCTGTAGTGCCAGAACGTTAGCGGCAAGCTTAAATGACCACAATGGACAATCAACTTAAACTTTTAATTTTCCTATACGAAGAAGAAAAACTTCGACTTCAAAAACTTATTGACGAGTGTTTAGTTGAGACTGAATACTTAATGGCTCATTACCATTCAGAAGCTTTGTACCAATTAAATGGCAGACTTCAAACTTTAAAGAATATTGACGACAAACTATTTGACGAGAAAGATTTTAGACAAAGGAGAATTGACGGGTTACAAAAACGAATGGAGACTGAAAGTTCAGACTATATGAAGGACTATTATGTGAAAGACCTTCAACGTTCCAAAGATGAATTAGAAAAACTAAATCAAATTCCAAAACAGCCGATACTTCCAGACAACGCAACCTTGTTTGACGAAACTCTTAAAAAGTTAATTGACAAAAAAATAAAAAATCTAAAGCTAATTCTAAAAAAAGCTGACAATTTATTCTTAGGGTTTACTTACTCAAAAAAAACATTAAAAGTAACTTTGCCGTATGTTAAACAACATATCAAAAAATGGATACTTTATGACGATAATATAAACTCTTTTAAAAAATTAGGCTTCGACTTAATTGAAAATGAAACCAAACTTACTTTGAAACTTACAGGTGACGAAGAAGAAATCTTAAATAAATTGAAAGCCATTTTATCAAAAATCGTTTTTGAAATTTTTTACTTTAAAGAGTTTGACAACGAGAGCTACATTCAATTCACGGATAAATCCAGCGGCTAACAAGGGTTTTGAGTCAGGCGGGCTGACGTGCAAAGTTCAACTTTTTGTTATAAATTTGACATCGGTGCAAGGCTCAACATTTGTGCAAAAAATCCCGCCCGAACGCAAAGCCCCAAACCGTTAGCGACAACTTTAGAAACTGAACTTAAAATGAAATATAAATTTACCTTACTTCTATTCCTTTTATCTAAGCTTTCATTTGGACAAATCGACGATTCAAAATTTAGGCCTTCAGTTTTGAAGAAAAATATCATCGGAAAAGAATTTACTTTTGGAGAATGTGATCAAAAAGGGGGTTATGAAACTATATTAACGTATTTAGGAAGCGTGAAAACCAAAAAAGGTAAAACCTATAAAATAATGAATTCTATATGGATTTGGGGAATGTCATGTCGTGCAACTCACAGAATATTAATTTTCAACAGCCTAAATCAATATTTAGGGAATTATTACATGAACAGTTCCTGCGACTTACCAACAGAATTAAAAGATGGGCAATTGATATTTAACAATTTTAGCCAAGACTGTGATAACCAAATTGAAAAGCCGATTAGCTTCAAAAATGGGATACCGAAAAACATATTCGGTTATAAATTTGAGAGTTAAAAAAAAGCAGTCGCTAACAGCCACTACAACGGATTTGGGCAATAGGCTTTCTCGAAGTATCGGGAGGAAAGTTGGTTTTGTATTTGGGGTGATTTACTTCGTCTGTTCGCTATCGCTCGGGTGGTAAATCCGAAAAATGGCCTTAATTTAGATCCTAACCATCTGTAGTAACAAAACGTAGCAGAAATTTCAAAAAACACATCATGTCATTAAATATTACAGGAATTTTAATAGATTATCTTCCAGATTCAAAAGTGAATTACGATTCAAAAGATTTTGAAGTATCATTGATTAATCAACTTTCTCCAAAAAATCTTTCAATAACATTTATTAATAATTCAACATTGATTTTACTTGACAAAATTTTCTTTGAAAATGTTAATGAAGAAAAAGAGTTGACAAGTTTAGAAAAAGACATTTCGGAAATTTTTCCAAAGAGTAATGTTTGGATCTTTGTGCTAAATGATACAATTGACTTTTTTGGTTTTAGCAGAATAGAAAATGGAATTAAAATTCGTTCAAAATTTGTAGGACAGGGACGCCCTTTCCTTGACTATGGAGATTTGCATGTTGTGGAACAAAAAATTTATGAGGAGTATAGTGAAATTCTTTTTTCAGACGAATATATAAAATCAATATTTGACGAAAAATTTGAGAAACTTGATGAGATTGAGGTAAAAAAGCAATTTTTAGTTTTTAGAGATAAAATTTTAAATAAGAAAAACATACAAAATAATCTTGCTTATTTAAGTGGTAATATGGAATCATATTATATTGAAAATCTTTTTGAAAAAATAATTGAAACGAAGTTGCCTGACCTATTAGAAATTAAATTTGTAACCTTTAAAAAATCTAAATTCAATTTTAATAACGAATCATTAAAGAACTATATTTTAACGGCAAAGTCCCAAATCTTATAAAGAAACTTCTGCTAACAGCTACTACAACAGATTTGGGCAATTGGCTTTCCCGAAGTATCGGGAGGAAAGTTAGTTTTGTATTTGGGATGATTTACTTCGTCTGTTCGCTATCGCTCGAGTGGTAAATCCGAAGAACGAGATTAATTTAGTCCAATACGCGCTGTAGTACTTAGAACGCTCTGGGTAACCTAAAAAACTAGATTTGCGCACTTAATACAGAGTTCAAATTTGGAACTAAACCTTAACTTTAGAACCTGAAAGAAAATCGTAAAGATTAACAGATCCATGATGGATTCGAACTGCATTACCCATCTGCAGTGACTTTACAAAAGAGAACATATTTCATAAAAAATTTAAAACCATAAAAAAAGCCTGAGAATCTATATCTCAGGCCTTTTTTAGTGACCGCGACAGGGTTCGAACCTGCAACCCTCAGAGTCGAAATCTGATATTCTATCCAGTTGAACTACGCAGTCATTTTGATTTTAGGGTTTAGATTACTGAGTGAATCTAAACTCTAAAATCATAAAATTCATTATACCAATAATTTCTTTACAATGGTAGAAATTGTTTTTCCTTCAGCAGTGCCGCCTAATTGTGCAGATGCCAATCCCATAACTTTCCCCATAGATGCTATTCCAGAAGCTCCGGTTTCAGCAATGATTTTTGCAATCACGGCTTCTACTTCTGCTTCACTTAATTGAGCTGGCAAAAATTTCTCGATTACTGCAATCTGAGCCAATTCTGGTTCTGCTAAATCAGGACGGTTTTGTTCTGTAAAAATTCGAGCGCTTTCTTTACGGGTTTTAACTAGTCTCTGTAATAATTTAATTTCTTCGTCTTCCGTTAATTCTTCTTTAGAACCTGAAGCTGTTGCTGCCAATAACATTTCTGATTTAATAGCTCTCAATGCTTCTAATGCTACTGTATCTTTTGCTCTCATGGCGGTTTTAATCTCGTCCATGATTTGTATTTGTAAACTCATTTTGTTTTTTATTTTAATAAGCCAGGCTTATAGATTCATATGCTGATTTGAAATTTGTTTTTGACATAACCTTGTCCTCCAAATTTCGAAACGCTCCGGATGACAATATTACTTTTTTAAAGTCAAATTGTAAATTCTGTGCGAAGATAAAAAAAATAACCCGAAAATTAAATCCAATTTTCGGGCTATCTGTATTATTATGATTGTAAAATTAATCTACGTTGTCGTGCAAAAATGAATTGTTTGAACGCAATTGCAAATCGTTGTTACTATCTGTTCCCACTGATATTCTCGAATTGTTATTATTAGACTGAGAATTAGACAAATCGATACCTAATCTTTTATAAGCAGGCTCTTTTTCAAGCTCGTCTATTCTGGAAACATTATTATGGAATTTATAATTAAATTCTTTTAATTTCTTTCTTCTTTCTTCAGCTCTTAAGCGTAAAGTTTCTTCGATTGTCAATTCCATCGGAGAAACATTTGAAGTGGTAGCATAATCAGCTTCACTTGCAAAATCGACTTTTGGTTTCAAAGTGATATTCAACTCTTCAGGAACAACATCGACCACTTTTTCAATTGGCTTAGATGTCGTCAAGTCGTTCTCTACTTCCATGTATTCTTCTAACGAATATTTAATGATTCCGTTTTCAGAAAGTTCTGTTACCGGTACAAATTGTACAGGATCATTTACTTTTATATTACGGGTTTCATTCGATAATTCGAATAAAATTTTATTTTCCTGTTCCGCAGCCGGTTCTTTCTTAACTTCTGGTTCTGCTCTAAAAAGAGGGAGATCAAATGAGAAGGTAGTTTGTTCTTCCTTTTCGAAAATTCTTTGCTGTACAGGTTTTACTTCCTGAAAAGCCTGTGCAGCCGGAGTTGTAATTGTAAAATCAATATCTGTAATTGGCGAAACAATTTCGAAAGTTACATCAAGATTTTTAATGAACTCAGACATTACTACCAATTCTTCCTGATTGATGGATGGAGCTGCTGCAGTGGGTGCGATTGGCGCAGCCGGAGCAGGAATAACGGGAGCAACCGTATCAGCAAAAGGCGTATCTTCCATTAAATCAAAAACAATTTTCTCTTCTGATTTCGCAGTAGGTGTTTCAGCATTTAAATCAAAAGAAGTAACCGTTTTATTTGTTAGATTATGAACACTTCTCTGCTCATCTTCTAATGTATGAATGATTTTTTTAGGCTCAGTATTTACAATTTCATTTTGTTGTTCAACATCAAAACCAGTCGCAATAATAGTAACGGCAATAGCATCACCAAGAGTTTCGTCTTCACCAACTCCCATGATAATGTTCGCATTATGGCCTGCTTCTACCTGAATGTGATCGTTGATTTCTCCAATTTCATCCAGTGTGATTTCGTTTGATCCAGAAACGATAAGCAACAATACGTTTTTGGCTCCTGTAATTTTATTATCGTTTAACAAAGGAGAATCCAATGCTGACACGATCGCATCTTTTGCTCTGTTTTCACCAGCCGCAACAGAAGATCCCATGATCGCTGTTCCACTGTTGGATAGAACAGTTTTAGCGTCACGTAAATCGATATTTTGAGTATAGTGGTGCGTGATTACTTCGGCAATACCTCTAGAGGCTGTTGCCAAAACTTCATCCGCTTTTGAGAATCCTGCTTTAAAACCAAGATTTCCGTATACTTCTCTTAATTTATTATTGTTGATTACAATTAGCGAATCAACTTGCTTGCGTAATTTTTCGATCCCTAAAAGTGCTTGTTCCTGACGAACTTTCCCTTCAAACTGAAACGGAATTGTCACGATACCAACGGTAAGGATTTCTCTTTCTTTTGCTAATTGTGCAATTACCGGAGCAGCACCTGTACCTGTTCCACCCCCCATACCTGCGGTGATGAATACCATTTTAGTACCACGGTCTAACATTTTTTCAATATCGGCAATACTTTCAATAGCAGACTGCTGTCCTACATCAGGATTTGCTCCTGCTCCAAGACCTTCTGTTAAATTTACTCCTAATTGAATTTTGTTAGGTACTGAACTATTTTGTAATGCCTGTGAATCAGTATTACAAACAATAAAATCTACACCTTTAATACCTTGCTTGAACATGTGGTTGATAGCATTACTACCACCTCCGCCTACACCTATTACTTTGATAACATTTGATTGGTTTTTTGGTAAATCAAATGAAATACTTCCAAATTCTGAGTTGCTCATCATCTTTTTGGTTTTTGAAATTCTTATTTAATACATTTTTTACTTCTTGACTTGGGGCCAATAGTAATCCTTTTCGTTTATAACTCTATTCTGCGTTGTCTAAAAAATCTTTGATTTTATCGACATATCTATCAAAAAATGATCTTCTGATTTTTGTTTCCGTAGATTCTGTTGCAGCCTTAACAGTATTTCTAGCGTCTCTGGGCTCTTCAATAGTTTCTACTCTTTCAACGTAATTTTCCTCAACTTCGTATCGCTGTACGGGAGGAGGCACATTTCTGTACACTACTTTTGGCTGTTCGTTAACCAGCTCCATTCTCACGGCACTCTGCGTACTGTTTTCGATACTGTTCATTACCAATCCTACAGCTGTTGCAAACAAGGGGCTTGAAATTTCTTCACTTGAATTTCCTGCTAAATGTTCGTTTGGATATCCAATTCTGGTATCCATACCTGTGATGTACTCCACTAATTGCTTGATATGTTTTAGCTGCGCTCCGCCACCTGTAAGAACAATTCCTGCAATCAATTTTTTGCGGGGATCTTCGTGTCCATAAGCTTTAATTTCTGCAAAAACCTGCTCTACAATTTCCACAACACGTGCATGGATAATTTTAGATAAGTTTTTAAGCGAAATTTCTTTTGGCTCTCTTCCTCTTAAACCAGGGATAGAAACAATTTCGTTGTCTTTATTTTCTCCCGGCCATGCTGATCCGAATTTTATTTTTAAAAGCTCGGCTTGTTTTTCGATAATCGAACAGCCTTCTTTAATATCATCTGTAATCACATTTCCTCCAAAAGGAATAACGGCTGTATGACGAATAATTCCATCTTTAAAAATGGCTAAATCTGTTGTTCCGCCTCCAATATCTATCAATGCAACACCTGCTTCTTTTTCTTCCTGACTTAAAACCGCATCTGCAGAAGCTAAAGGCTCTAACGTCAGTCCTGACAATTCGATTCCTGAACTCTGAATACATCTTCCCACATTTCTGATCGATGATGCCTGACCCACTACAACGTGAAAACTAGATTCTAATCTTCCGCCGTACATTCCAATAGGTTCTTTTATTTCAGACTGCCCGTCAATTTTAAATTCCTGCGGCAGAACGTGAATAATTTCTTCTCCCGGTAACATGGCCAGTTTGTTTACCTGATCAATCAAAAGCTGAATGTCTTTTTCGCCAATTACTTCTTCAGGATTACTTCTGCTTATGTAATCTGTATGCTGTATACTTCTGATGTGCTGTCCTGCAATGCCCACAACAACATCTTTAATTTTATAACCTGAATTGTTTTCTGCTTCAAGTATTGCCTGCTGGATCGATTGAATAGTCTGCGTAATGTTATTTACGACACCTCTTGCCACACCTAAGCTTTTGGACTTACCAATACCTAAGATTTCCAACTTACCATACTCGTTCTTCTTGCCGATCATGGCAACTATCTTTGTCGTTCCAATATCTAGACCTACTGCAATGTTATCTTTTTCCATTTTCTATTATTTTGTG